>ENA-OUVC01000237-OUVC01000237.1-marine-metagenome-genome-assembly--contig:-NODE-237-length-39256-cov-4.702647_pt1 | contig 39256 bp, 34 predicted proteins | sample MGYA00248622_ERZ508571 | MGnify/ENA primary metagenome ERZ508571 (study PRJEB26236, sample SAMN06267175) | marine metagenome | isolation source: Columbia River Estuary | place: USA:Columbia River Estuary... | reverse complement strand
TTGGCCCCTTCGTCTAGCGGTTAGGACGCGGCCCTTTCACGGCTGAAACACGGGTTCGATTCCCGTAGGGGTCACCATCTCAACGCTCAGTAAGTGGCTGTATGGCGCTCGGGCGGCAATTTCGATATTCTTATAGCTGTAGGCGACCATGGCGGAGCGAGCTTGAAAATTCACATACTCCTTGGCTGTGCGACAAAAAATGTTGGTGCCTATGGCAGGTTCTGATTTCCGACCAACCGATCCGGCGCTGTTCGAAGCGGTAACAGGACTTATCCGATCTGTAGCCGCAGAGCAGATTATGCCGCGTTGGCAGCATTTGTTGGATGAACAGGTCAATGAAAAAACGCCCGGTGACCTTGTTACAATAGCGGATCATGAGTCTGAAGCCCGCCTGACCAAAGCATTGGCAGGCTTGATCCCCGGCGCGCGCGTTGTCGGGGAAGAAGCCGTTTCATCTGACCCAGATCTCCTTGACGGTCTGGACCAAGGGTGTGTGTGGTTGGTCGATCCGCTGGACGGGACCGGCAATTTCGTAGCCGGCAGTCCCCATTTCGCGGTGATGGTTGCCTTGTTGCAAGATGGCGTGGTTGAGGCCGGATGGATTTTCCAACCCGCGCATGAAAGGTTTTATGTTGCAGAGCGTGGTCGAGGGGCATTTTGCAATGGCTCTTTTGTCCGTGTGCAGCCCTCTGGACTGCCAAAGTTTACGGGTGCATTCCCGACACGTTATGCCAATGCAAGCCAGCAGCAACTGGTTGATAATATAAGAGCTGGTGTCGATGTGGCGCTGCCTGGTTTAATGTGCGCTGGCGTAGATTATACGCGATGCATTGATGGCACGCAGGATTTTGCGTTGTTTTGGCGCAGTCTCCCCTGGGACCACGCACCCGGTGCGCTAATTCTCACAGAGGCTGGAGGGTGGGCCGGATGGATGGATGGCACACCCTACTCGGTGTGCGATCAACGTCCCGGCCTGGTTGCGCGCGGCCCGAGCGTGTCGCTTTTTTAATAGCTATTTTATGAGACGCTTTCCAGCCAGCTATCGACGTGCCGGAAATGATCTTCCCAATTGGGCGCAGCATAATTGGGAATAAGCTCAACTTGCCGCTGCCGATCTTCCGAACCTTCTGAATAGCTCAGAATGGCGTCCATCCAAGCTTCGGCATCATCGGGCCGGAGATACAGGGGAATGTCCCCTGCAAATTCACGAAACACGTCCAAATTCGACGCAATCACAGGGGTTCCAGATTGCAACGCTTCGATCACGGGAATGCCAAAGCCCTCAGCAAAGCTGGGCATAAGCAAAGCTCTTGCTCCGCCAACAAGGCCAATCATCTGCGCATCGCTGCACCGCCCCAATTCGACAACATGGCCTTGCAAGCTGTGATCCTCATCGAGAATTTGGGCAACATCATCAATCTCCCAGCCGCGCTGCCCTATGAGCATCAACATCGGAGCTTTCTCTCCTAGATCCCGGACAAGACGTTGCCATATCTTAAGCAGCAGAAGATGGTTTTTTCGCGCCTCTATTGTGCCGATGACAACAAAATAAGGACGAGAGGGGCGAACAATTGAGGTATCGGCAATCTGCGGCTCTTTAGTGCCCAGCAACGCGACCAGTTTATGCTTGGGGAGCGGAATTTTCTGGCTAGAGGCAAACAACGCAAGCTGATCAAGTGTATCTTGTGAATTAGCAATAACGCCGTCCGCGCTTTCAAGTAGGTGGCGCATCCGCTTTACGTGGCGGTCCGCTTCTCCCGCCCGGCAATAATGCGGGTGGGTAATGGGTATGAGGTCGTGCACAAGATAAATAGACCGAAGCTTGGTCCGCTTCAGCCAATTTGGCAGGCTTCGCGCGTCTAGGCCGGTATGCCCAACATTCAGGTAGAGTTTCCCTCGAACATCCCGCTCTCTCTGCCAGCCAGTTTGCGCAAGAAAAGCTGTCAAATTTGACCGCACGTGCGTGCGCCCATGAAGTAGCAACTGGAATAACGCGTCGCTTGCCTTGGCATTGAGTACAATGCGCAAGCTGCGCTTTTGAATGACTGCATGAGAGCGCGCGCCATAATGCGAGAGATAGGCAAGGCACACACGATCAATTCCCGTCGGGAGGCGCAGGCTCCATGCGCGCCAGATCAGGCGACTCACATCAATAAGGAAAGGTCGCTGCTGCGGCATATTCAGGGGTATTACATTCCTAGGACGTTGAACCGCGCATTGGGCGAAAGAGCCTTTGTCTAACTTCCACCTGCATTACAAGCTAAAGCTGCCATATTCCAAAGAGCCGTTCGTCAACACCCCCGCCGCAGCGGGTCACGCAGCGCGCCTCAGGCTGGTGCGACGCTTCATAGGGCGGGAATTTTCAGCCCCGTGCGCAACCAGATCGGCGAGTAGTCGCTCGGCACTATTGTTGACAAGTGTCTCAACGCCCGATTTGCTAGCCAAACCTCCTCGGACCAAGCATTGCGCATGAAGCATGCGTTTGAAAGCATCGTAAAGGCCGACGTCTGGCATTTCTGGCAGGGTCCAAAATGTATCTAGGCCGCCTTGATGCGTGACGCCTGGCACGTCATACACAGCTTCACCAAGCACCGCGACAGGCTTTCCAGCCTCCAAAGCAAGCGTTCCCGATGTGCTGTTCACGCAGACCATGCCAAGCGATGCCTCGGTAAGTTTTTGAAGGTCGCCGCCATCAATATGAAAAACTCTAGCCTCTATACCCAGTCGGCGAGCTTGGATCATGATCCTCCGACGCCAGTTTAGGTATCCGCTGTCGAGAGGATGCTCCTTGACGAGCAAGTTAACGTTTGCGGGGGCAAAACGCGCGAAACTTGCCAGTACATATTCCATGGCTACCAACATCGACCCAAATGGTGAGTGGGCACGGATCTGATAGTCTCCGGTTAACTGGAGCGGGAATAGGAAAAAGTCGCTGTTTTCGAGGCAATTCATCGTCTGTTTTGCCTGAGCGTCGCGCCGTGGCTTACGTGCGAATTTCAACAGCCATCCTAAAGCATCGAAGAATAAAGAGCCCTGTCGATGCGTGCGGTAAAAAGGGAAGCGCCATTTCCCGAAAAACACATGATGATAATGCCAGTAGCTGTCGCGCACGCGCCTTTTAAAATCTGCGGTGATTGTGGGCAGCTTCGGAATGGGTGGCAAAGTCCGAGCCGCGGCCAAGATGACGTCGGGATCACGGGTTATGGGAGAATGGCCGTTCACGCCATCGCGCTCAAGCGTCATCCAATCGGGCCTAATATAGCCTTCTTCAAAGACATGAACGTGAATCCCACGCAACTGTGCTAATCGGATCGCCACTTTATGCACAGGCCGGCAATCGCCAAAAAGAACAAGATCAGTTATACCCCAATCCAGCACAACACGATCAAAGAATAATGGCCAGCGACGCATCAATCCGGCATAATTAACGCTATCGTCGGGCCAGTCATGCTTATCACCGCCTGAAAAATTGATCCGGCGGACAGACGCCCCTTGTTCCACCAACTTGTTCCTTAGCAGCCGGAAGAACGGCCCGGGTGGGCCTTGTAAAAATAAAAATTTCCGGTGTTCGACCGAAATGTTGGTGGGTACACGAGGAAGCATTAGTGCCGTCTAATAAACGAGCGCAGAAGCAACCGCAAGCGGCCTTGCCATTCTCGCAAGGTAATTAGGGGAGTTGATATCCGTGCTTCCCCCTGCGCCATCCGTTCCACCAGCAATTCAGCTGAGCAAGGCAAGCGTGTCACGGGGTCGGTGTAGCGCGGATAGAGGAGTAAGGTGCCTGCCACGAGTTCATCTAGGGACAGGCGCCGTGTGCGCCGCGCTGGTACTTCGCTCAAATCCTTGGTCAGTCCCCAACCGGCGTAAAAGGGCACGCCATGGGTCGTCACAGCCTTGCCGCGCAACAGAGCTTCAAAGCCAGCGAGAGACGTGATGACATGAACGCCATCCACCGCCTCGATAAGAGATGTGATTGCAGCATTGTTCTGAATTTCATCGGCAAAACGCAATGCATCGGCGGTTTCCACATGGCCCTTGCGATGCCCGGCAACAACATCGGGATGTGGCTTGTAGATGATGTGGGCGTCAGGAGCATGCGTGCGTGCGCGCGCCAGAAGTTCCAAATTCGTCATGCCGGCGCCACCCGTGCAGATTGACCGGTCATCTTCGACCTGCCCCGCCACCAGAACTTTATATCGGTTTATATCCGTAAGCTTTATATCGTTTCTGCCTTGCCCATATTTGCTAATTTCGGCTTCAATTAGCCGGTTTTTCAATGCCGCTGCGCGGCGACACAGTTTTTCGTCAAACTTATCCTTTTGTAATATATTCTCTAAATCACTTTCTTGGTTTGGATCAAAGTAAATTCCTGTAAAATCTACAATGGTCGACAGAGGTGGCACGCAATTCGCTCCCAAACCGACAGAGCGAATAAAGCCGTCCTCAATTTCACCAACGCGTACGTCATTACTGACCAGTTCAGTAAGCAGCCGAGGAGTCGTTCGCGACTTCCAAACAATTTGATACTGACGGGTATCCCTAATTGATCGGAACCCACGGGCATAGTCGACAGGGCGGGAACCATCCCACAGCACCGCATCAAGCGTAACGCGCTTCCATCCAGCGACCCCATAAACAGCATCGATTTTCCGATTGGCGTCAATAAGTTTCCGCCAAGCAGCAAGCTGCGCAATGGCGGTAATTGGACTCCAATCCTCACACGTAAAGGGGCTAATGTAGCGCCAGCCCGACACGGCTTCGGCAAGCGCAGCTTCTGGAGTGACGTCGCATCCGGCAAAACGGCCGTCCCCAAAAAGGCTCATGGACACGCCACTCAGGGACGCGACCAAAGCAATTTCTTGATTTGCGCCAGTCCAGACTTCACGGGCTGATGCCGCCAAATGCCAGGGGTCGCAGTCAACAGGAAGTCTCTGGCAGTGGTTGGGAAGATGCATACCCGGCGCAATGGCCGCACTTCGCTGATCCCTGCTCAAGCGTGCCAGCATCGCCTGAAGCTGATCTTCGCTATCTGGAGCAAGCAGAATGACGTTATTGTCCATGTCCGGCTGAGCGCCCCAAAAAGAGCCGCCAACCCGCTCCGCAATTATGGCAGCGGCAATCTCTTGCACGTCAATATTGCTGTGCCCGGTGCGGGTTAAAGCTCCTCCCTTGTGGCCAGGGAAAGGCGGGATGCGAAGGAATGGTGAATAGCCGTCTGGCATTGTGGGCCTCAGCCCTTTACAATAGCGTCAATCGACAAAAGAGGACGCAAGAACGTCTCCAGATTGTCCAATCGAAGAGCGCAGCGGCCATCGCATTTGGCGCGCGCTGGGTCTGGATGCGCTTCCAGAAACAGCCCTGCGATGCCCACGGCAACCCCCGCCCTGGCAAGAGCGTCCACCTGAGAACCTCTGCCATCTGCGCTATCTGCCTGACCGCCTGGTTTTTGTAATGCATGGGTCACATCAAAAATGATCGGCGCCATAGGCTTCATCAGGTCAACGCCCAGCATATCAACGACTAAATTATTATAGCCAAAACTTGTTCCCCGCTCGCACAGAAGGACGTTTTCATTACCGATTTCTCGGCATTTGGTAATGATATGCTGCATCTCCAGTGGTGCCAGAAATTGCGGTTTTTTGATGTTGATTACAGCATTGGTGCGTGCAATGGCCGCGACCAGATCGGTCTGCCGCGCCAAAAAGGCCGGAAGCTGAATAATTTCTGCGACCTCTGCCACCAATGCCGCTTGATCAGGCTCATGCACATCAGTCAGGATGGGCACCCCAAATAGCTGCTTCACCTCTTCCAGAAGGCGCAGCCCTTCCTCAAGGCCCGGCCCGCGATAGGAGTGAATGGAAGACCGATTTGCTTTATCAAAGCTCGCCTTAAAGACATAACCAATGCCCAACTTATCGGTCACGCCCTGCATATGCTCTGCCACACGCAAAAGCGTGTCTCTGTCTTCGATGACATTCATGCCACCGATCAGCATCAAAGGCTGATCATTCGCAAAGGTAAGGCCGTTGGCCAACGAGACGCTCGATATGCTCATAAAGTAGCCTTAGCGCATTAAGCGTTGTCGCAAAACCTCTTCTATTACTGGAATGTCTTCGGGATTGTTGAGTTCAATACAGTCCCAACCGATGGGATCGAACGGAACTACTCGGATTCGATGACCGGTTTCAAGGAAGCGAAGCTGCTCCAGCCCTTCCAGATTTTCGATTGAAGAGGGGGGCGTTGCGGCATAAGCGCGCAGCGCATCTGGGCGATAGGCATAGACGCCGAGATGGAGGTGGACGTGCCGATGGGCATCGACCAGTGTTTCCGAGATATGGGGGATAACCCGCTTTGAGAAATACAGGGCAGTGAGCGCCGAGTTGAAAACGATAGTCGTTCCGCCGACGCGACCCTGTTTCTGATCAGCAACAAGGTGATGATAGAGCGTTTCTGAACAGCGGACGGCTGGTGTCGTCATCACCGCGTCCGCATCAGCCTTAAGCGCCGTTACCAGATCACGCACGACGAAATCCGGCGTCAATGGCGCATCGCCCTGTAGGTTGACGATAATCGGAGCAATATCTCCTAAGACGTCAAGCGCCGCCGCGCAGCGCTCGGTGCCGTTGCGGCAGGACTGCGGGGTCATAACCACCTGTCCGCCAAAGTTCTGAACGGCCTCGACAATACGCGCGTCATCCGTGGCGACCCATGTCCGCGCAGGTCCTGCAATGGCCTGCGCTGTTTCCCATGATCTTTGGATCAGGCTGCGCGCCTGCCCATCTACTCCACGCAGTTCGGCCAATGGTTTGCCAGGGAATCGCTGCGATGCATAGCGTGCCGGGATAATGATGGCGAAATCGGCAACCATGGCCCCGGCTTATCCCAGCCCAAGGCGCAAGAGATCGTGGATATGGATCACGCCCAGCGGCAACTGAGGGCCAGCCGACGGATCTTCCACCACAAATGCCGCGTTAATTTTATTGTCATTTAGGAAAGTAAGCGCCTCATCAGCGAGCATGTCTGCAGAGATGAACCGAGCGGCTCGGGTCATCACTTCATGAGCCAGGGCGGTTTCCAAAGTACCAAAGTGGCGGCGCAAATCGCCATCGGTGATAACGCCGATTATCCTACCTGCGTCATCCAATACACCAGCAAGCCCAAAACAGCCCGATGTCATGACGGAGATTGTTTTCGGCATATCGGCTTGATGGCTCACCAGAGGAAGTCGATCCTGATCGGTCGCCATAACCTCCTGCACGGGAGTCAGCGCAAGGCCAATAGCACCAGCCGGGTGAAGCTTCCGAAGGTCCTTCCGCGTCACGCCGCGCATTTCCATAACCGTCATGGCCAAGGCATCGCCAAGGGCGAGTTGCATCGTTGTGGATGTGGTCGGCGCAATATTTTCGGGGCAGGCTTCTCGGACATTAGGCAAAAGAAGCGCAATATCGGCACCTTGAATAACCTTGGATGTTCGACCCGATGCCATGCCAATGATGGGAACACCCAGCTTCCGAGCATATTTCATAACCGGCTGCAATTCAGGAGTATTTCCAGAATTAGACAGAACGAGCAACACATCCCCTTTCGCGATCATGCCCATATCGCCATGCCCAGCCTCACTGGGATGGACAAAAATTGCCGGTGTTCCCGTCGCGGCAAATGTCGCGGCAATCTTACGTGCAATATGACCGGATTTCCCGAGACCGGTGACAACGAGTTGGCGGCAGGTATTCAAAATGAGGCCACTCGCAGCTGAAAAATAGTCGTCTAAAGACGCTGCCAAGTGAAACAAACCCTCGGCTTCGAGCGTTACAACTTGCTTGCCTAGGACAATCATTTGATCCTTGTTAAGCTCATTTTTTGGCATTTTTACGATACTCAACCTCGTTCATTCAGTAACAGAGGACCCGTTTTGCCTATCTTGTAATAGCGTATAATTCATCCTCGGTCGCGGGTAGCAAGCGACGGGTCGAGTAGCAAGGCGCGTTTGATTACATCAGCACCTAGGTTGCGGTCGCCGCTTCGCCGAAGCGCTACTCCGCGGGCATGCAAAGCTTCGGCGTCATTCTCGTCTGCCTCAATCGCGCGATCGAAACAGTCGATAGCTGCGGCAAACAACCCCTGACCAGCAAGCATATTGCCAGTTTGGCGCCAGATGAAAGGCCTTGGTGCAAGAAGAAGTATCACTTGATAGAATATTTCTGCAGTTGCATAATCTCTTCGCTTCGCAGCGTGGCGCGCGAAACGCAGCGCGAATGCCGCTGTAACTCGGCCCAGTATTGAGCTAACGGGCTTCTCGCTCCGAATTTCGGAGCGGATTATAGACGGCTTTAGCAGCCATCCGTCCACTTTCTCTATGGCATCATCATCTTCATTTTCATGCTTTGCTTCACGCGCAATGAAGCGTGCCTCATCTGCATTACGCTCGGCCAACTCATAGCGCAGACGGTCGCGCTCCGTAGTAATGAGACGTAAGCGCTCGAGATCGTTCTTGCGTTGAGCCACGAGCGCCGCGAGCTCGGCTTCAAGGGATATGCCATCTGGCACTTCTAAATCGGCTCGTTTCGACTGCTGGTTCGGAGACGATTTTCCTGCACTCATCGCTTTTGCTCCTTATTTTCAGTTGGCTCGAATTGCCGATACTTACCACCCAAGGGCTTTACACCAATAGTCGCTGCATCAACATATTCGCGTGCAACGTCGCCCCATGTGCGCTGGCGTAACCGAGCTACAGTGGCGCTCTGTAATGCGGTCACTTCATCTCGTCTCATAGATGTATCAAGGAGAAGTCGCGCCAGCTGGTGCGCGTCGCTTGGGTCGAACACAAATGCTTTGAGCTCCGGCGCGTCTTTCATGAATTCCGCAACATGCGGACCGCCCGCCATTAAGCACGGTGTACCGACAGAGATGGACTCATAATAAGGAAATACACCACGGCCACCCTCGAAAACCGAAGGATGAACGGTAACTTCGGCGCAATGATAAAAAGCAGCATGCACTTCGCGCGGTAAATCGGGCATCGAGAGCACATCGAATTGCAGTTGGGCTAGCTCAATCGCGGCAGGGGTTGGCGTCCAAGTCGACCCAAAATGGACCTGGGCGGTCATGATCAGCTTGAACTGCTCATGCCAACTGCGCACCAGCAATTCGATGGCCTCAACCGCAACGCGGATGTTCTTGGTCACGCGGTCCTGAGTCGAGACCGCAGCAAAGCGCACATGCTCGAATGGAAAATCGATCAGATAGTGAAGCCCCTGCTGCGCTGCATGGCGTCGCAACATTTCGGCGGCACGGAACCGCGTCTCGTCCGTGCGTTCGGCATTCCGAACAAAGGGCAGAATTCCCTCAAGTGTTGGCGGAGCATGGGGTATCACTCTTATCCTGTCGGGGCTTACGCCAAAGAAACCCGTTACGTGATCCCGCGCCACATGGCTTGAGAAGGTAATCACATTGTTGACAGTCTTCAACGTCGCCGCGACCCGGTTTTTCCAAGTCACTGACGGACCATTGGCTCCCCAAGAAACATCATCGAAGTCGTGGTAGGCCAATCCGATGGCGTCAGGAAATATCGTGCTGACTGGCGCATCAAGTAACTGGGCACCGGTCTGGTTCGGAAACAACGAGATCCAGGCGTCAACCGTTACATGCTCATTCGCGTATCTAGCGAGGTCATCGAAAAATTCGACTTTTTCACCGACGTCGCGGGGAGAATGAAAAGTGAAGTCAACCCCATTTTGTGCAACTAATTCGTCAAAGTCTGCTTCGGCCTCGTCGCGTATCTCGTCAGTGACCACAATCCTAAACACGTGGCTTTTCGCAGCGGCAATGCCTTCGATGATAAAGCCCAGGAGGCGCGTCATGCCTTGGCCGGCCCACTGTGCGCCTCGCGGAGATTCGACCCAGATCCCAACCGGTCTGCGCTCCGAATTCATAAACGAACCTCCAGCAAACGATCAAGTACAAAGCCGATTTCGCGGCGGAGGCTGGCAAGATCGGAATTTAAAACCGGCAACCCTGAAGCATTACCCATATCAGCTTCTACGCGGTGCAATGTTTCGACCATGTCATCTACTGTAAGCTGCGGTATTAGGACCATTGCGCCACCGGCCTGTTGGCTTGCCAAGCGCGTCAGTTGACAATCAAGGCTGATTACCCGGGCACCGCTTCGCAGCGCCTGACGCAAGCTTCCTCCATCAGAGTTAGCTCCGACCGTGATCCAAACGTTGCCAGACAGGGCCAATAATTCCGCCCAGCGCTGGTGCGAGACTAACTGCTCTATCGGCAAACCCTCGACCATGTGACGCACTGCTTCGGGTAGCCATATAATCTCAGGAATCTGGGACTTTGATCCAAAAGCGGCCGGCGGCGCTTCAGTAGCTATCACCGGAAGTAACCCGCCACCTTCAGATAGATAGCGCTGAAGAGCTGGCAATACAACGTTAAGGGCATGGGCATCGTCGGGTTCGATCCGAAGCAGCAATTGCCGACGATCACGCTTAAGCCGAGCCGGCGCGTCGGGTAACCGCGAGTCTAGCGGTACACTGAGTGTCACAATTTTTTCGGGCCGGACGCCGGCATAGCTTGTCAGATCTGCTGCGGTTAAAGGGCTATTGGCGACAGCCACCGCAGATTGTCTCCACATACGAAATGCAGCCGTCTGATCGTCCCAATAGGGCGCATCTATAGACCTTGCAACGGCAGTTGGAACCCGCCGCGCCACCAAGCTACCACAGAAGATCGCGGTCGGTTTTGCAGGAAAAACCCCTCCAATTTCTGGGCCTGCAACCAGCAGCCACTGGTCACAGTCGAGAAAATTGGTTCCCCAGTCGCGCGGCAAGGTTAGGCGCTTTATGCCTTGGATCGAAATCGGCAAATTGAACGGGGCAAACATTCTGCGAGCGTTTTGTGCTAACACCCGTTCCCAGGACATACGGCGCACAACAACATCGGAAAGGCCGTCCAACAGCCAGCTGGCACTTCGGCGCCAGTAAACTTCGTCTGCAGTTGGCAACCCGATCGCAATGCTACCCACGCGGGCGCCAACCGAGCGGACTGCCTCAACAAGCGCCCGCGCCCGATCGAGTGTCTCCATCTTGGTATCGCCAAGCAGTACCGCGATCTTAAGTCCGTCATCCCCGGCCATGGACAATCAGGCCGCGAGACTTTGGTGTTCCACCGCCTCACAAAGCGTTGCTGCCACGAGACGAACTTGGTCATCGGTCAGCGTCGGGTATGAGGGCAAAGAGATGCCGCGTGCGGCGATATCTTCTGCTACAGAGAAGCGCTCTTCGCTGCGATACATGGGCATGTGATGGGCACAATAAAATACCGGCCGGCTGTCGATGTTCCGTTGTGCAAGAAAAGCCATCACCGCGTCGCGATCGGTACCTGGTGGCAACAAAAGGGAAACCAGCCAATTGCTAGAGCGCACATCGGGGCTAGTCTGCTGGAATGTAAACTGGCTCCCGGCCAACTCTGACTTGTAAAGTTCAGCAATAGCTTGCTTGCGAGCAAGGATCTGGGGCAAGCGCTCCATCTGCGCCGTGCCAATAGCAGCGCAGATATTGGTCATCCGATAATTGAAACCAAGCTCATCATGCCAATAACGGCGATTGAGGGACTGCCCCTGCCCTTTGACCTTGCGGAGGCGGGCTGCGAGTTCAGGATCATGGGCAATCACTGCCCCGCCCTCGCCTGTCGTCACCGTTTTGTTCCCGAAGAATGAAAACGTCGTGACGTCGGCATCGTAACCCACATGCCGCCCGCCGCGTCGAGCGCCTAGCGCCTCGGCAGCATCTTCGATGATCTTAAGTCCATGCTTTCGCGCAATTGCATTAACCGCTGGATCACATAGAGCCCCAAACAAATGCACTGGCATAATCGCTTTCGTACGGGTGGTGATTTTACGCTCAATATCCGCTGGATCTAAGAGCCAGTCACTAGCCTGACTTTCCGCGAAAACAGGAGTTGCTCCAGTTTGGGCAATAGCATTAACTGAGGCAATGTAAGTGAATGTCGGAACGATAACTTCATCACCAGGCCCAATATCCAGACAGTGCAACGCGAGGTGCAGGGCAACCGTCCCATTAGCAACCGCTATCGCATGTGCGCACTCTGTTTCTTTAGCTAAAGCAGTTTCAAATCGATCGACAAATTCGCCTATGCTACTGATCCATCCGCTGCGCAGCGCTGCCTCAGCATAAGCCACTTCGTTGCCGGACAGGTCTGGAATATAAATTGGAATACTCATATAAATCTCTTTGTTACGGTTTTAAGGTAGCTACTAGAGAGAAAAAAGGCAATGAAAGCGCGAAATAAATTTTTGCTGAACATCGATTGCATTAGGCATCGGCCTAGTCGATAGGCGCGCAAGGATTTGGCAACAATTAAGGGTGCCGCAAGTCAAGATGGCAGGGACCAGGAAAAAATGGATATTCAATTGAGTGAGAGTAATTGGCGTTCAACGTCTTGGACCGCCATACATCGGCGTTTGCCGGCCTGGATGACACCCCTCTTTATTTTTACTGTCTGTATTCCAACTATTGTGGCGGCTACATATTATACCTTCATAGCCTCGGATATCTACGTCTCCGAATCTCGTTACATTGTCCGGACTCAGGGCAAACAGATACCTAGCGGTCTGGCTTCGTTAATTGTCGGACAAGATGGTGGTGGTTTTGGTGGCAACGCAATGACGGCGGTGGCGGAATATGCTACCTCGCGAGACGCTATGAAGGCTTTAAATGAGAAGGGCCGGCTTACCCAGATCTTTTCACGCCCCGAAATCGATCTGTTTAGCGACATAACGCCTCTGGGTGGCAAAATTACTAACGAAGACCTGTTCCAGCATTTTACGAAACATGTCGCCCTGGGTCAGGAAACACAATCGTCGATTAGCACATTGGTGGTAAAAGCCTACACCCCCGAAGATGCGCGCTGGATCAATGAGCGGCTGCTTGAGTTGGGTGAGGGCCTAGTGAACCGACTGAACGAACGCAGCCGGGTAGATTTAGTACGCTACGCCCAGCAAGAAGTCGATGAAGCCAAAAAGGCGTCGCGGGATGCTGCCTTCGCTTTGGCCGATTATCGAAACCGGTTCGAGGTAATCGACCCAGAAAAACAGGCAAGTGTCTCGTTACAGATGGTTTCGAAGCTGCAGGATGAGCTAATTTTGACTAAGACCCAGTTGACGCAAATGCGCGCCTTTACGCCAGGCAATCCTCAAGTTCCCGTGTTACGCGAGCGCATAAGTTCGCTAAACCGCGAAATTGAAGCGGAAATGCTAAAGGTGGCCGGTGGAAAGGGCTCTCTGGCGGCAAAATCAGCTGAATATTCGCGCCTTGTTGTTGAAGCCGAATATGCTGAAAAGCTTCTGACCAATGCGCTGGTCTCGCTCCAGAATGCTAGCAACGAAGCCCGCCGCCAGCAGGCCTATGTCGAGCGGATCGTGCAGCCCAACGTCCCGGACAAAGCTACCCAACCACGACGTTTTAGAGGCATCCTCTCCGTGTTTGTTTTAGGTTTAGCCGCATGGGGTGTGTTAAGTCTGCTGTTCTCAGCTATGCGCGAGCATAAGCTTTAGGTCGATAGCTTTAATGACCGAGCCTAAAATCACACAATCCAGCCAGTCGCTGACCCAGTCGTGGTCCATCCAGCGACGGGTAATTGGTGCGCTTTTTATTCGTGAAGTGCTTACCCGTTTTGGGCGCCATAACATCGGCTTTCTTTGGATATTCGTCGAGCCTATGCTGTTTACGGTTGGGGTGACCCTACTTTGGACAGCCTTCAACTCAACCCACGGATCCGATTTGCCAATCACAGCTTTTGCCGTGTCCGGTTATTCGAGCGTCTTGCTTTGGCGCAACATGCCTAGTCGTTGCATTTTAGCGATCTCGCCAAATCTGTCCTTGATGTATCATCGCCACGTCAAGGTAATCGACATTTTCCTTGCACGATTATTGGTTGAGGCAGGCGGCGCGACACTATCGTTCGTAATCCTGACGCTTTTCTTCAGCTTCATGGGCTGGATGAGCTTGCCCGAAGATGTCCTCAAGGTTGCTTGGGGTTGGGTCATGTTGGCCTGGTTTGGCAGTTCGCTGGCGATCCTGCTCGGCGCTCTTGCCGAGGAGACCGAGCTTGTCGAAAAGCTTTGGCATCCGATTTCTTACTTCCTGCTGCCAGTGTCGGGCGCCGCCTATCTTGTCGATGCGTTACCCAAGGATTTTCAGGAAATAGTGCTGCTGCTCCCGCTCGTTCATGGTGTAGAACTAATTCGCGAAGGCTTCTTCGGATCTAAGATCGTAGCCCATTATGACATGGGTTACCTGACGACGATAAACATCGGGCTCTCTCTGTTCGCGCTCGCCTTAACCCGCCGCATCAGCCGCAAGGTTATCCCAGAATGATTTCCATCGAAGGCGTCTCGAAATCTTATGCAACTCGCTCGGGGTTGGTGCCAGTTCTGCGCGATGTAACCTTCTCGGTCGCGCTCGGTGAAAAGGTAGCAATCCTTGGTCGCAATGGCGCTGGAAAATCTACACTCGTGCGCCTCATCAGTGGCGCCGAGCAGCCCACGTCAGGGAATATACACCGAGAAATGTCAGTGTCTTGGCCGCTTGCCTTTGGCGGTGCTTTCCAGTCGTCACTCACGGGCCTCGACAACATGCGGTTCATTTGCCGCATATATGGCCTCGACTGGGAAAGCCGCGTGCCCTTTATTGAGGAGTTCAGCGAGCTTGGTGCATATCTGCAAGAACCTGTGCGGACTTACAGCTCTGGTATGCGGGCCCGCTTAGCTTTTGCAATCTCGATGGTTGTTGAGTTTGACTGCTTCCTGATAGACGAAATCATCGCCGTCGGCGATGCTCGTTTCCACGAGAAGTGCCACGTCGAACTTTTCGAACGCAGGGCCGATCGCGCTATGATTATCGTCTCGCACGACGCGCCCTACATTCGCGATCACTGTAACCGGATCGGGGTCCTACACGAAGGCCAGCTAACCATGTTCGATGACATCGAGGCGGGTTATCAATTTTATCAGGAAGTCTACCATGTCGGATGAGCTGGGCCGACCACGTCTTTCGCGCTTTGACCGTCCGGCGCTAAGCCTTTCCGAGCTGCTGCGAGCAGAGGGGCCGGATTTCATTTGGCAAGCGGTATGGACCATGCACGGCCAGCGGGTTGATCGCTTGACCTTTGAAGAGTTGCTAACCTTGCTCAACCGGCCGGGGGGGAAATATATAGTCTTGGACCAACTCTATAGGTCCATGCCGCCAGGCCAAGTCTCGGCAACACTTCCAGGCTTGGCCCAGATTTTGCAGGTCGAGCGCCGACGCTACGTGCCAGTGATTGGAACAGTTCTCGCCAGTGCTGTCATGCTAACGCAGCGCTATCCGGCGCTTGGTTCACCAGTTCGCTTCGTCCGTTCCATTCCGGGCAAGTTCCGCTGGACGTATCGCCACGCTGGTAAATTCGCCGTGCGGATCGCAGCTAAGGCCGGACTACCAAACCGGGTCGAAATTCGCCGCACATTCCGCGTTAGCCATGAACCACCCGCTTCGGATTTGACCAAGCGGGCTGTCTCTATCTACCAAGAGCTCTGCACCGCTATAGACCAGCGCGAGATTGCTAACTGATGCGACTTCTCATCGACTTGCAAGGCATGCAAAATAGTAGTCGGGATCGCGGAATCGGCCGCTATATCGGCGCCTTGGCGCGTGGAGTTCTTCGCAATAGCGTCGATTGCGACGTCCGGCTGGTGCTCAGCGATCTCTTTCCGGAGCGAATTGAGGAGATAATTGCCTCTTTTGCAGGACTGGCCGAGCCCGAACAGTTTCACATTTTTTCAGGCGTTGGTCCGACAGCGGCGCTGCACGATCCAAATCGGTGGCGAAGCATGGCTTCGCAGCGTATATATGAAAAGTTCATTAGCGATCTTGCCCCAGACGCGCTGCTGATTGGTAGTCTATTCGAGGGTGGAGCCGACAATACTGTAGTTTCGGTCGGGCCGGCAGACCGTCCGTACGTTGTGGCAACGATCCTTTATGACCTCATCCCGTTGCTTAATCCGTCGGAGCATATCGCGAGCGCTGGCGCGCGCCGATGGTACTTCGACAAGGTGGCACAGGGACGCCAAGCAGACTTGCTGCTTGGCATTTCGGCTTCGGCCTGTCGCGAAGGCATCGAGCACCTGCCTAGCGACGAAAATCATGTTGTAGAGATTGGCGCTGCCGCAGCCGAAGAGTTCGCAACAATCGACCTTACTGCGCTGCATCGGTCAGAGCTGACCCGCGATGTGCTGAATTACCACGGGATCACGCGGCCGTTTCTGATGCATGCGAGCGCGCTAGATCCGCGCAAGAACTTTGAAGGACTGATTGAAGCCTTCGCGCGCTTGCCTCAAGAGTTGCGTAGCGCCCACCAATTAGTGCTGGTCTGTAAATTGAACTTGGCAGGTCAGGCACGCCTGCAGAATCAGATTGCGCGCTATGGGCTTGATGAAGATGATGTCATTCTTACAGGCTTCGTTCCTGATGATGAGCTACGCGTGCTTTATGCCAATTGTGCGTTGTTCGTTTTTCCTTCGTTCCATGAAGGGTTCGGCCTACCCGTGCTAGAAGCCATGTGGTGTGGAGCACCCGCAGTGGGTTCCAGTCTATCCAGCGTGCCGGAAGTGATAGGGTTGGAAGAAGCCCTGTTCAATCCGAATGACATGGACGATATGGTGAAAGTAATTGGACGGGGTCTTTGCGATACTCAGTTCCGTACCCGGTTGCTAGACCATGCAGTCCGCCACGTCAGGAACTTTTCTTGGGACGAGGTCGCGAAACGCGCGCTTGCTGCGATCAAAAGCAAGTTGTCAAAATCTCGGCTATCCCTCAATGCGGACGACCAATCGATGGCTCGCTTGATCTCTGAACTAGCCGCGATCAAAAGCTGGCCGGGGCCATCTGACACAGACTTAATGTCGGCCGCTCGGGCGCTAGACCGCAACGAGTGCCAGCGCTGGAGTATTCCGGATTTTCATTCATCACTTATACCCTCCACCGAAAGTTTGTGTTAGAGATTGTGAGTCAAGAACTAAGCAACAAACGTAAGCAAACCCCCAACCGAAAGTAGATCAACATCATGATTAGAAACGCTCTGTTGCTATTTCCAACAGCAGGACTGAGGTAAACATGAAGAAAGCAATTATCACTGGCATAACTGGGCAAGACGGCGCATATCTGGCCCAAATCCTTTTAGAAAAGGGCTACAAAGTTTTTGCCACTTATCGTCGAACCAGCTCAGTAAACTTTTGGCGTATCGAAGAATTGGGGATCGAGAAACACCCCAATCTGCATCTGGTCGAGTTTGACTTGACCGACCTGGCATCGAGCATCCGTCTGATTGAACAATGCGAGGCGGATGAGGTATACAACTTAGCTGCACAAAGCTTCGTGGGCGTCTCATTCGACCAGCCAATCGCTACCGCACAAATAACGGGTATAGGCCCGCTCAACCTGCTCGAAGCAATCCGAATTGTGAACCCAAAAATTCGCTTCTACCAGGCCTCCACATCCGAAATGTTTGGCAAGGTGCAGGCGGTACCGCAGACGGAAGACACGCCATTCTATCCGCGAAGTCCATATGGCGTTGCAAAACTCTATGGTCACTGGATCACGGTTAACTACCGAGAAAGTTATGATATTTTTGCAAGCAGCGGTATCTTGTTCAACCACGAAAGTCCGTTACGCGGTCGCGAATTCGTGACCCGCAAAATCACTGATTCGGTTGCAAAGATTAAACTTGGCAAGCTTGACTGTCTTGAACTTGGCAACATAGATGCAAAACGTGACTGGGGCTTTGCGGAGGAATATGTCGAGGGCATGTGGCGCATGCTCCAAGCAGATGCGCCCGATACCTTCGTGCTGGCAACAAACCGCACCGAAACGGTTCGCGATTTTCTGACTATGGCCTTCAAGGGCGCGGGAATCGAGGTTTATTACCGGGGACAAGCCGAAGAAGAGCACGCAATCGACACGGCAACTGGTAAGACGGTGATGCGAATCAATCCGCATTTTTATCGTCCCGCTGAGGTCGAACTGCTGATTGGTGACCCGGCGCGAGCCAAAGACAAATTAGGCTGGGAACCAAAAACCACTCTGGAAGAGTTATGCGCCATGATGGTCGAAGCTGATTTACGTCGTAATAACATCGGCTTTTCCTTCTGATTGGAAGACCAATGCGGATACTGATTACGGGTGCCGATGGCTTCGCTGGTCCTTATGTTGCCGAGGCGTTGGTTGCGCGTGGCCACAAAATAGCCGCCATGACGCGGGGCGCGGCCAAGTTCGAGCACTCGGCCTATGCCTCTTGGCATGTGGCCGATCTGATCGATATGACGGCTGTCCGCTCGGCTTTGGCAGAAGCACAACCTGATGCGGTTATACACCTTGCGGCGATTTCCTTCGTAGGTCATGCCGACGTTCAAGAGCTCTATACTAGCAACGTCGTCGGCACCCGCAATCTGCTTGAGGCCCTGTCCGAACGCGGCTTGGCCGGCTCGGCCATCATTGTTTCGAGCGCTAATGTCTATGGCAATCGCACTGCAGGCCCACTCCACGAAGGCTTGCAGGTGGATCCCCGCAGTGATTATGCCTTGAGTAAAGTGGCGTGCGAACATCTTGCTGCCATGTACAGTGATCGTGTTCCGTCCGTCATTGTGCGTCCGTTCAACTACACAGGCGTTGGACAGTCAGATCAGTTCATCATTCCGAAAATTGTCAATCATACGCAGTCCCGTGCCGCCGAAATCGAGCTTGGCAACCTTGAGGTCGCCCGCGACTTCAATGATGTCCGCTTCTTTGCTGAAGCAGTGGCTCGGCTATTAGAAACGCCAAAAGCCAACGGTCAGACTGTCAATATTTGCTCGGGCCGCGCAGTCATGCTCACAGAGCTGCTGGATCTTGTCGCAAAACTCTCTGGTCACAAGATGGAGGTAAGGACTAATCCATCATTTGTCCGCGCCCAAGAAGTAGGGCGGCTTTGGGGTGATGACCGCTTGCTGCAAAAGCTTGTTGGCCCCATATCTGGTCCATCCCTCTCCGAGACGCTAGATTGGATGTTAGCCACCGAATGACGAAGCGGGGCAATCAAGCGCCTCAAACGTCCACGACCGCTCGGCGGCATTACCCTTCACCATAACGTCTGGAAAGACCGTTCCCACGCCATCGCGCTGAAGCGGATATTGGCACGATCGTCTGAAATATCCGCGCAAAAATTATCGGCATTTTGCGTTGTGTTAGGACGATTTACATCTGTTTACTTATCATTTGCTTCGTGCCAGTTTGGACCTAGGGATTTGGCGATTCATTAGAAAATCCGATTGATTTTCTAATAGAATCGATCCGCTAGGGAGAGCAAAGCTATGCCATTGGGAACTTGGACCCTCGATCAGGTCTTTAATCAGCTTAACTCCGGAAACAAATGGGGAAATCTGACGATTACCTTTTCTTTCCCGACTTCTTCGAACAGTATCACTACCAACTCTGGCGAAGCGCCTGGGTTTTCTGCGATGAACGCGGCCCAGCAAAACGCGTCGCGCCTTGCGTTCTGGCTTTGGGATGATCTAATCGCACCTGACTTTCTGGAAGTGGCGGCTGGGCAGAACTTCTCTTCGACAGATCTGGAACTCGCAATCACGACATCCGTTGAACTTGGTGCAGGTTGGGCCAGATTTCCGAACAATGGTAGCATTTGGTTCAGTGGCACCTATGACCCAGTTGTTAATCCTAAGGTTGGGGGATATGGTTTCAAGACGTACATGCATGAGATAGGCCATGCGATAGGTCTTGAGCATATGGGCGATTATAATGGCTCGGTTAACGTGGTGCCCAACTCATATCAGGATAGCCAAATTTACTCGATTATGTCCTATTTTGGTCCCAATATGGGTCGTGGTTCGGCGAACGACGTTGCCTGGGCCGATTGGACAGGCAAGGACGGTGTCACCTATTCGCCGCAGACACCGATGCTCTACGACATCTATGCAATCCAGCGTATTTATGGCGTCGAGACCACCACCCGGACCGGAGACACGGTATATGGGTACAACAGCAATATCACCGGAACGCTGGGCGCGATTTTCGACTTTACGCGCAACGCCAATCCGATCCTGACAATCTTCGACTCCGCCGGCAATGATACTCTGGACCTCAGCGGCTGGAGTGACGGCGTCATCATCGACATTGCACCCGGAGCATTCTCATCCGGTAACGGCATGACCTCTAATATATGCATCGCCTTTAGCTGCGACATCGAAAATGCAGTCGGCGGCGCAGGCGCCGACCAAATATCAGGTAACGCGCTGGGCAATGTGCTTTCGGGCGGAGATGGCGTGGACAGGCTTTTCGGACTCGCCGGAAATGACATTCTAATCGGCGGAATTGGCGCGGACATCTTAGATGGCGGGACCGGTTTAGACTTGGCCGGCTATCGCTATGCGACGAGCGGCGTAGTTGTCGACCTGGTTGCAACCGGCAATAATACGGGCGAGGCGGTTGGCGACGTGCTCATCGCGATCGAGGGGATAGAAGGGTCTGCTTTTGCGGATTCACTCTGGGGTGATGCGGCAGGGAACGCCTTGGTCGGCAATGCTGGCGATGACCTATTGGTCGGCCGGGACGGCTCTGATACGTTAGATGGTGGCACCGGCATCGACTGGCTTTATGGCGGCAATGGCGATGATGTCCTTATCGGTGGAGCAGGGGCGGATATCCTGCTGGGCGAAGCCGGCACCGATGTTGCCAGCTACCGGACGGCAGCGGCCGGATTGGTGGTAAATCTGGCGGCAATGAATAACAATACCGGTGATGCTGTAGGTGACAGCTACTTCGGTATCGAGGGCGTAGCCGGCAGCGCCTTTGGAGATGTTCTGTCAGGTGACGCTGACGCGAACTCTCTTTGGGGCGAAGGCGGCGATGATGAGTTGAATGGCGCCGCGGGCAACGATAGGCTGTTTGGCGGGTCGGGGAAAGACTTGCTGACGGGCGGACTAGGGTCGGACACGCTCGATGGCGGCGGTGACGTGGACGTCGCCAGCTATCGTAATGCGACAAGTGGCGTCATTGTTGATCTCGTTGCCAATGGCAACAACACTGGTGAAGCGGCTGGTGACCAGTTCGTCGCCATCGAGGGGATCGAAGGTTCGGCCTTTGCGGATTCGCTCTGGGGTGATGCGGCCGCGAATTTCATCTACGGCAATGCCGGAGATGACCTCATGGCCGGCCGTGACGGCGATGATAGTCTTAACGGCGGCTCAGGCAACGACTGGCTCTATGGTGGCAATGGCGATGACCTACTGATCGGAGGAGCCGGCGCGGATACATTGATTGGAGAAGGCGGTTTCGATACGGTCAGCTATGAAGATGCGGCGTCTGCGGTTGTCGTTGACCTGATTGCGGGCGGAAGCAACTCGGGCGAGGCTGCGGGTGACCGGTTATTCGGGATCGAAGGTGTCATTGGCACTAGTTCCGGAGATTCCCTGTGGGGAGATGCTGCGGGCAACCGAATGATCGGCAATGGCGGCGATGATTTGCTGGTTGGGCGTGACGGTGATGATATCCTGGACGGTGGTGATGGCAATGACTGGCTTTACGGCGGCAATGGCAATGACTTCCTTGTTGGCGGTGCCGGGGCCGATACGTTTGTCGGTGATGCCGGAACCGATATGGTCAGCTATGGATCGGCGACGACTGGATTGGTCATCGACTTGGTGCTTGGCAGCGAAAACACCGGAGTTGCGGCTGGTGACCGCTTCTTCGGGATCGAAATTCTGGCCGGCACCAATTACGCCGACAGTCTGCGCGGCGATGGCGGTGCAAACACCCTAGCTGGCGGTCGCGGTGATGACTGGGTCTATGGCCGCGGCGGCAATGACATCATCTTTGGGGAAGATGGCGAAGATACCCTCTACGGCAACGAAGGTGATGATACACTTGTCGGTGGCATAGGTAATGATCTGCTGCTTGGCGGAACCGGTGCCGATTGGCTGTACGGCGAAGATGGCATCGACACAGCTTCTTACCGCGATGCTACGGCGGGGGTAACGGTTGACTTGTTAGCCGCCGGCAACAATGCCGGCGAAGCATTGGGCGACCGCCTGATTGGGATCGAAGTGATTGACGGGTCCAGCTTTGGGGACTCGATCTGGGGAGATAGCCTAGCCAATACGATTTTAGGGAACGGGGGCGACGATCTGCTTGCGGGGCGCGATGGCGATGACGTGCTGACCGGCGGTGCCGGAAATGACTGGCTCTATGGCGGCAATGGCGATGACATTTTGACTGGCGGGACCGGTGCAGACACCTTTATTGGCGAAGCAGGTGCCGACACCGTCACCTACGCTGGATCAACCACGGGTCTTGTTGTTGACATGGTGCTGGGGAACGAGAACACCGGCGAGGCGGCCGGCGATCGCTTCTTCACCGTCGAACGGATTATCGGCACAAGTTACGCCGACAGTCTGCGGGGCGACGGCAATGCCAACATAATTTACGCCGGTTCGGGCGATGATTGGATTTACGGTCGCGGCGGCAACGACTATCTCTATGGCGAGGCTGGCAACGACGTACTTTACGGGAATGAGGGCGTCGACTTTCTCTATGGTGGTGACGGCGCCGATATGCTGGTTGGCGGAACCGATTCGGATTTCCTTTATGGCAATGCTGGCAAAGATAGCCTTTATGGTAATGAAGGGGCGGACTATCTGCTCGGTGGTGATGACGATGATCTGCTGATGGGCGGAGAGGGCGCCGACTATCTTTCTGGTGGAAATGGTTTCGACACGATCAGCTACCGCGAGGCCGTCGCAGGTGTTACCGTCGACCTGTCTAATTCCAGTTTAAACACCGGAGAAGCGGCTGGCGACACTATCTCTAGTGTCGAAGCGATTGATGGCTCGGGCTTCGCTGATTTACTATCTGGTGACAACAATAACAACAGCATCGCCGGTAACGGCGGTAACGATATTCTGTTTGGCCGAGGCGGGATCGATACGCTCCTTGGTGGCGAAGGCAGCGACACGCTTGATGGCGGCACCGGAAATGATCTGCTTTACGGTGGCGCTGGTGATGACATTTTGACTGGCGGAGCCGGTGCAGATTTACTGAATGGCGATGTTGGATTCGATACAGCCAGTTACCGCCAGGCCGCTTCCGGTGTAACAGTCAACCTCACCACGCAAAGCAAAAACACCGGCGAAGCTCTTGGCGATAGCTTACTCGGCATCGAAGGCATTGCCGGATCATCCTACGATGATGATTTGACTGGTGATAGCGCCGCCAATTCGCTTTGGGGCGAAGGCGGCGACGACGTGCTCGTCGGAGGAGGGGGCGCAGACCTGCTCGATGGCGGCGCAGATTTTGATGTTGTTTCTTATATTGGTTTTGGATCTGGTATCGTTGTCGACTTGGTTGCCACTGGAAACAATACGGGAGACGCGGCAGGTGACCGCTTTATTGCCATTGAAGGCATTAAAGGGACAAACTTTGCGGATTCACTGTGGGGCGATGCAAACGCCAATTCCCTTTTTGGTGCCGAGGGAGACGACATTCTCGCTGGGCGCGGCGGAGACGACTTGTTGTTTGGCGACGCCGGCAACGATTGGCTTTACGGCGGCGCTGGTAACGACTGGCTAATTGGAGGAGCAGGCGCCGACACGCTCCTCGGTGAAGATGGAATTGATGGCGTTGCCTACGACGATGCATCTGCTGGCCTGGTGATAGATTTGGTTCTCTGGAACGAAAATACAGGCATTGCCGCGGGAGACAGATATTACGGCATCGAAGTGATATTAGCCTCGGCTTACGGCGACAGTCTGCGCGGCGATGGGAATGCCAACGTCATCTTCGCCGGCTCCGGGGATGATTGGATTTATGGTAGAGGCGGAGACGACTTTTTGTATGGCGACGCCGGAAACGACACAATTTACGGCAATGAGGGTAACGACACTCTAAATGGAGGAAGCGGTAGCGATCGTTTTATATTTGGTGTGGGTGATGGCCAAGACACAATTGCTGATTTCACGCGGGGCACGGACACTATCGTGTTGTCGTCAGGTCTCGGCGTTTCAAGCTTTACGCAGGTTCTGACTAAGGCAACCCAGGCGAGTAACGGCGTCCTTATCACTTTCAACACAGGCACAACACTTACCCTTACTGGTATCACCTTAAGTACCTTAAGTGAGAGAGACTTCAGCTTCTCGTCCAGCAGCATCGCAACTGCCGCGCTAACTGTGGCCATGAGCGCCGCGGTTCCGGCACCCGCAGCGGATCCGCAATTTGGGGACGGCTTTTCCAGCTTTGATTGGGATAATGGTGGGATCGCAAGCTTAAGCGAGGGTATTGCAGTTTCTCAGAGGCTCTCGACCAGCGATAGAATTGATGCCGAAATTAGTCCGGTTAGCGCTGCCGCCAATTATGAATTTGGCGATGGACCAAGTATAGACGTAAACGTTTTTGACAACCCAATAGCGCCAATAATGGGTTTACACTTCAACAGCGAAGCAAGCTATATGGGCGGGGTGACGTATGAGGACATATCTTACCCATCGGGATTGATCCCCCTTAATGTACATCAAGCAACATTTATTCAGTGATTATAATATATGACTGCATTCAGAATGGTGACGCTGATACGCTTGTGCACAACGGTTGTCTAAATTTCACATGGAATTCTTCTAATGCCTGACTGGGCGCGACCAGACCTGTCGCAGGCACTTGGTGCCTGCCGACAACACCTTGTATTTGTGGCTGCGTTCAGTGCTGCGATGAATATTTTATTCCTCGCGCCGATGCTATACATGTTGCAAATCTATGATCGAGTGGTCCTATCCCGAAGTGGGAGCACTTTGGCTTTTTTGACCATTGCAGTCCTGCTGGCCTTGGTAGCGCAAGCTATTTTGGACGGATTACGGTCACGGTTGCTGGTCAAGGCATCGCTACGGCTCGACCATGAACTGTCGACACCACTTTTTGCACATGCTTTGGCCAATTCGGGAATTAATAAAGATACAATAGCCAACCAGCCGATGCGCTACTTCGATACGGTCCGGCAGGCCGTTACCGGACCCGCAATGATTGCATTGTGTGACCTCCCTTGGGCGCCGTTTTACTTGGCTATTTGTTTTCTCCTGCATCCTTGGCTGGGTGTGCTCACTCTACTAGGTGTCGTTGCCGTCAGCGTTGTCGCGGTCTGGAATGAGCGCCAAACGAGGCAGCCGCTGCAAACAGCCCAAGAGGCTGCACATGGAGCATACGCAGCTCAAGAGCAAATTCTCCGAAGAGCAGATATTGTTCGAGCACTAGGTATGGGAGGCGGACTGATGATACGCCACAGCCGCGCCCGAGCACTTATGCTTAGCGCTCAAGCAAATGCCAGCTTCGCTGGCGGGATACTGCAGGCGTTGAGTAAGTTTCTGCGGCTTTCGCTGCAATCTTTGGCCCTCGGCGCTGGCGCTGCACTCGCAATTGACGATCGCATTTCGCTAGGCGCAGTCTTTGCAGCGTCTTTTCTGGTTAGCCGGGCTATGGCTCCGATCGACATGGTCGTGAGCCAATGGCAGAGCTTCGTCCAGGCGCGCTTTGCTTACGGCGAACTGAAAAAATTAGCTTCTGCCGGAGGCGATACTCTCGCCAGAACAATACTGCCCGATCCGCTTGGGCAGATTTACGTTGAAAAGTTGGGCCTCGTGCATGGAGAACGCGCCGCGCTTATCGATGTATCGCTAACAATAAATGCGGGAACAACAGTCGCCGTAGTCGGCCCGAGCGGGGCTGGTAAATCCACACTTCTGCGGTTGATAGCTGGCGCAGAGAACGGGGGTAGTGGCACTATCCGTTTCGATGGTGCGGATAGGGAAGACTGGGACCCTGACGAGCTGGCTCAACACATAGGCTACCTGCCGCAAGATGTCGGACTGATGGCGGCATCGATAAAAGAAAACATCGCTCGTTTTTTGACGGAGTTTGCGCCTAAAGATCGGACGATTGACAAGCGTGTTATCCAAGCCGCGCAAAGAAGTGGCGCTCATGATCTAATTCTGCAATTGCCTGGCGGATACAATTATATGCTTGGCTCCGATGGGCGGGGCGTGTCGGCAGGCCAAGCACAACGGATAGGACTTGCTCGCGCATTTTTTGGCAATCCGCGCATCCTAATTCTTGATGAACCTAATTCACAACTCGACGCAGAGGGCGAGGCCGTTCTTTTGCGGGTCCTGTCGCAAATGAAAGAGCAGGGATATACAATTGTTTTCTCTACCCATCGCGCAGCTTTGCTGCAGCTGGCAGATAAGATTCTCGTGATGCGAGAAGGCAAAGTAGGGTATTTCGGAGAGCGAGATGCGGTAATTCGTCGACTTCGTTCGGCATCTGGCAGAGCCAAACCCAAAGGGCGCGGTGATGACTAATGTAAATCCACAGACCGGCCTCGACGAAAGTAATCTTGCCGACGATGCCCCAGGCGGCGAGATCCGAGGCGGGCTTATACTTCTCGGCTTACTCGCTTCGGTTCTCATCGCGCTGGGTAGTTTCGTCACCCTAGACGCAGCTGTCATAGCTCAAGGTCGATTAGTAGTGGCCGGTCAACGACAAGCGGTGCAACATCCCACCGGAGGCATGATTTATAGAGTGCATGTCCGCGACGGCGATGTCTTGGCAGCTGGCTCGCCTCTAATCGAATTCGTTGGCACGGAGGAACGCCAGACTGAACTCGGCCTAGCGTCGCAGCTATTGTCACTCGAGGCACAGAAAGCGCGCCTCGTGGCTGAGCTTTCTGAACAGGCCACAATCAGTTGGCCCGCTTTACTCAAAAGTCCGCAGCCCGAGTATGCAGAAATTGCTCGAACAGCCATGGCCTTGCACAACGCAGAGTTTCTAGCCTCTCGCTCTGGGCTTGCGGCCAAGTTGGGGGCCTTTCGTAAACAGGAACAACGTGCCCGCGAAGGTGCAGTAGGCTATGACGAACAGATTGCGGCTGCAAACGAGCAAGTGCGACTACTTAACGAAGAGCTAGATGCGCTCGCTCCCGTGGCCGAGAAAGGTTTCGTCAGCCGATCGCGGTTACGCGTTCTAGAGCGCGCGCGCGCAGAGCTACAGGGCCGCGAAGGGGAATATCGAGCCAACGCTGCTCAGGCCAACACTAGCGCGGCTGAAAGTCGAATTCGCAGAGTTGAGGTAGAGCAGGAGCAAAGGCAGGAGCTTGCCGCCAACTTGCGCGACGTGGAGCGTTTGCTGGCTGATCTTCATCCGCGCTTTACCATTGCGCGCGAGCGACGGAACAAGCTAATTGTTCGCGCTCCGCAAGCGGGAACAGTCGTAGGGCTCTCCGTTTTCAATGCAGGATCTATTGCGGCTGCCGGTCAGCGGCTGCTCGACATTGTGCCTACCCAGGCTAAGCTAGAAATTCAGGCGGAGGTGCCTTTAGAAAATGGTGACGATTTACAAATCGGTCAAAGTGTCGAAGTTAAATTCAGTGGTCTCCACGATAGAGGCCTACCGGTTCTGAAGGGGCGGTTGGTTACTTTTTCCGCCGACGCTCTTGTCGATGAGGTGAGGAATTCAAGTTACTATTTAGCCACTATTGAATTGGAGCCGGATCAGATTGATTTGATCAGATCAGTTCGCGGACCCAAGTTCCAACTGCGGCCAGGTGCTCCAGTAATTGTGGTTTTGCCGACACGCGGTCGCAGCGCGCTTGATTATTCTTTTGAACCCTTGGTCGATGCAATTTGGCGTTCATTTCGGGAAGAATAGTCATAGTTCAAACCTGAATGTGCTATTTTTTAAGGTATCTGCCGCAGGGTGGATTCCCTGTTTATACGCCTTGTGAAGCTACTTTTTTACATTTTTGGCCTAGCGGCAACTGTTTCATAATTATGCAGGGGCTGGATGGTCAAGCCTCGAACGCGCGCATCCGCTTGGCGGGATTACCCATCACCGTGACGTCGGGACGAACCGTCGCGAACACAACCGAGCCCGATCCAATGGTGGCATTATCGCCAATCTTAACGCCCTCGCGGACAGTTGCACCCGAACCCACAAGGGCGCCTTTGCCGATCTTTGCAAAACCACCAATCTGCACGCCCGGGTTCACTTGAACGTAATCTTCCAGCACGGCATCATGACCAATGCCGATACAGAAGTTCAAATAGGTCAGTCGCCCAAGGATAACATTCGGTGAAACATTGACCAGCGGGCAAATGATGCTGCCTTCACCGACAACAACGTTGGCGGCAACCACGGCGCTAGGATGGATCAAGCTCACAAAGCGAAAACCCGCAGCCGAAAGCCGTGCATCAAGCTTCTTCCGCACGTGAGGCAGTCCGATTGCCATGACCGCTAGATCTGTACCAGCGAGATCTGGCGTAATGTTATCCGGGAATACCTGCCCAGGCAACTGGAACCGGGCATGCTCCTCGGCATCCAGCGTGGCGTAGCCAGCTATGTCTACCATGCCACTCGCCCATGATGTCACCTCACGAGCAACGCCGCCGGAACCGATAAAGATAACCCGCTGCATCAGGCGCGCTTGAAACGGTGACCCACTGTCACGGTATCGATTTTCACGCGCCGCGGAACCATGTGGGTTGGCAGCCGTTCAGCAAGGAAGGCTGTGAGAGCCTTGCGATCAACCTCGGCTCCATCGACCGCTTGAGCTGAGAGTTCCACATGCTGCCCGGTAATAGGGTTGCTACGAGCCTCGGCCTTGACAAGGGCAACGCCTGGGAATTCTAGAGCCACGCGCTCAACTTCCGAAGCCATAAACTTAAGGCCGCCAACATTTATAACTTCGCCGATACGGCCAGTCACCTTGTAGGCCTCACCCTTGGTATCAACAATGTCCTTAGTGTCATACCATCCCTCTGAATCGAAGGGCGATTCAGCATTCATATAGCCCAACATACGTGTCTGCGATCGGATTTGAAGCACCCCATCTACGACCCGTGTCTCAACTCCTTCTCCACCGATTTTCATGAAGAGACTATTTCGCGCCTCTGATTTCACGCGAACAATACCGAGCTCCGACATTCCGAAAGTCTGCCGAAAATCAATATTGGGAAGCAGAGCGCACAGCTGGTCAAGCGTTGGTTGATCCATGCGTTCCGTACCATAAGTTATGAGCTTCAGGCAGGATGGGATTTGGTCTGGCACCGCGCCACTCATGAGCATCATGCGCAGGAACGTAGGCGTGGTCGGCAGAACTTCGACATCATAAGCTTTGATTGTCGACAGGATCGAGTCAACGGTGCGCGCTTCGGGGGCAATCACCACGCCTTTGTTGAACAATGTGTGAAGAAGAGTGTTGATGCCGCCTATATGGTCGAACAACAGGAAGTTGATTGTGCGCTGGGTCGGTCGCGGCGTTTCGAAACGCCGCAGAAACAACGTTAGGTCATGCAGAATAGCTTTAGGGCGTCCGGTCGTTCCTGTGGAGAATAGCACCAGCCCAGCATGACCCGCGTTGCGTAACTGTTGTACCAACGGATGGGTATCATTGCGCGGAATGCGACGAACCTCGCCATCTTCTATTACGACATCGACATGCGCGGCGTCAAAGAAGTAGTCATGCTGACCTTTCGTATCCTTAGTCAGGGGCACGATTACCACCTGCTTGTCGATCACGTTAAGCAGGGTCAGGATAGATTCCGGATCAAAGTCGCCAATTAGGGCGACAACATCACCCACCCGAACCGCCGAAAGATCAACCGGTTGCTGGCCGGCTATATCGGAAAAGCGAAGCTCCCTACCTCCATGGATAAGGAAAGGATAATCGATGCCCTTCCAAATGCTTTTGAGCGTTTCAAGCAATTGCATCATGCGCCACCCACATTTAGGACTTCACCGGTAATCGCGCTACTGCGCGGATCAAGCAAGAGTTCGACAATGTCGCAAACCGCATCGGGCGTATACTGCTTCGCAAATATCTGCTGCGATACGATTTTGTCGATTTGATCACCGGTAATGCCGCGCAGCAGCGCAGTGTCAATCGGACCCGGCGCTACGCAGTTCACTCGGATACCGAAATCCGCCATCTCACGGGCAAAGGTGCGACTAAAGCCTTCGACACCAGCCTTTGATGCGACATAGATTGATTCACCTTTAAGGCCCAGTGCCACAGCAATGGTCGAAAAATTGATGATAGATCCTGCATTCGAACGCATCATCAGCGGCGCCAATAACTGGCAGCTATAGATCGTACCCAGTAAGTTGATCCGGATTACACGCTCGGTAGTGCTTTGCGGAGTAGTGATCGCAAGGTTCATCGCCGCGACACCCGCTGCATTGATTAGTCCGGTAACATTGGCCTTCTGTTTGCGCAGTTCGCGCGCCACAGCTTTGACCTGGTCGTAATCCGACATATCACAAGGCATCGCATGGAACGGGAGCCCATCAACGTTACGGGCGAGGCCGAACACCTCTTGCCCGTTCGCAATTAACCGATCGCAAACTGCACGGCCCAGTCCGCGACTGGCCCCAGTCACGATAATCATTGTGCGGCTTTCTGCTGGTTTAAGAACTCGTCAACAAGCGCGCCCGCCGTTCTGAACATGCTACGCGAACGTGACATTGCGGCATCGGAGGTCCAGTCGAAATCGAAGTCATGATCAGCGGCAATATCTTCTAACGCTATGCACAATGTTACCACTTTCATGGAATCGAGCACACTGCCGTCGCCCAACAGTGGTGTCTCATCCGAAATAATTATCGACTGGTCGCCTACCAGTTCGGCAATTTCATCAAATATTTGGGCCCTGAGTTCTTGCATGAAAAGCTATTCTCCGTTGTGCCCGAGGGCAAGAAAAAGTGCGCCACTTTGAAGGCGAAGCGGCGCATTTTTTGGCGGTAACAAATCTTTCAAGACTTGGCAATCCGCGTTGCCTCTGCGAATATAGTAGCGAATTAGCTTGCACAGAAATGGTTGATAGTGTTCTGGCGAGGCCAATTGTTCAAATTTTCTAGAATTCAAGTTTAGGCAGGACAACGTAAATGCGTATCGACGCTTCTTTAGTTGGAAGGTTTGCTCTTGTGGCTGTTTTGGCTCTCGGGCTGAGTGGCTGCGGCGTGGGCCTAACTGGGCAAGCCGGCCCGTCATCACGCAGTATTGTCCAAGCTCCCAATAGTTCCGTAGTGGCGGGTATCACTATAGTTGATCTAGATAACTCCGTTGTCGCGCGGCTGATTTCGCAAAGTGGAACGGCAACCTTTGCGCGCGATCTTGGCGACGCAGCACCGGTTGGCAGTGTGGTTGGGCCAGGGGATGTGCTGGAGGTGTCAATTTGGGAGGCGCCGCCCGCTGCGCTGTTCGGCGGTGGCGGCGCGAGTACCGCCCGCAGTGACGGCTTGCAACTGAGCACTACAGGCTCGCTTCCAGAACTTCTGGTGGGGTTAAATGGGACTATTTTTGTTCCGTTTGCCGGAACTTTACAGGTTTCTGGCCGGACGCCTCAACAAATTGAGGCTGATATTACGCAGCGTTTGTCGCGCAAAGCCCATCTTCCGCAAGTCATTGTGCGCATCGCACGCAATGCCACAGCCAATGTGACGATTGTTGGAGATGTAGCAAATAGCACTCGAATGCCTCTAACGCCTAAGGGAGAGCGCCTGCTTGACGCATTAGCTCAGGCGGGTGGCACGCGGCAACCCCCAGCAAAGACGACTGTCCAGATCACGCGCGGCGACAAAGTGGTCTCCATGGCGCTCGATTCAGTGATCCGTGATCCTTCTCAAAACATTAAGCTGTCCACTGGCGACGTCGTAACTGCAGTTTTTCAGCCTTATAGTTTTACTGCGCTCGGCGCTTCAGGCAAAAACGAGGAGGTGCCTTTTGAAGGTGTCGGAGTTTCGCTTGCACAGGCTTTAGGCCGGATGGGCGGCCTGCAGGATCAGCGCGCTAACGCGCAGGGTGTGTTTATTTTTCGCTGGGAGAAGCCGTTCGGCGGCATGGCAGCAAATGGGGTGACCGATCCACAAGGCCGAATGCCAGTCATATACCGGGTCAACATGCGGGATCCGGCAACATTTTTCCTGGCACAGAACTTCGCGATGCAGAACGGAGACGTGGTATATGTTGCGACCGCGCCGATTGCGGAGTTCCAGCAATTTGTTAATGTCGTTGCGTCAACCTTGCTCCCGCTCGTTGCGGCAAAGAACGCGATCACCGTCAACTAAACGGCTATCCTGAGCGGAGGTGAGGCCGCTTAGCACATCATCAGCGATCTTTGTCGACAAAACTATCGCCCAAGCGCGTCATTCATGCCGGACGACAAAGTCCAAATCGTTTTGTCCGCCATCGGACTATTGTAACAGAAAACACCCCACTTGCGCGCTATTAACATCCATGGCAGTAAGCCTTAACCGCGCAATTAAATGAGGAAACACGCCCATGGCCCTTGCCCATAGCGAAGCTGCGAACCCGCATTGGGTGCCGCGCAAGAAGATACATGAGCTTGCCCATATTCCCGGCGAAAATGGCCCGCCAATCATTGGCACGACGTTCCGCGTGTTGCGCGACCCGCCGGCTTATGGCGCGCGCATGGTCCAAACCTATGGCAAGGTGTTCCGCACCAACGCCTTTGGCAATCCGACGGTGTCGCTGGTAGGCGCAGAGGCCAATGAGCTGTTGCTGTTTGACCGCGAAAAGCTGTTTTCGTCGGAGCAAGGCTGGGGCCCCGTTCTGAACTTATTGTTCCCGCGCGGATTGATGTTGATGGATTTCGACCACCACCGCATGGACCGCCGCGCATTGGGCATCGCGTTCAAGCCAGAACCGATGCGCGCCTATACGCGCGACATGAACCGCATCTTTGCTGATCAGTTGAAGGACTGGCGCGGCGATATGTTGTTCTATCCGGCGATTAAGCAACTGACGCTCGATGTCGCGGCGAGCAGTTTCTTAGGGATCCCATTGGGGCCAGAGGCAGACAAAATTAATAAGGCCTTTGTCGACATGGTGCAGGCATCGGTCGCGCCGATCCGCGCGCCATTGCCCTTCACGCCAATGGGCAAGGGCGTTGCCGGCCGCAAATATCTTATCGATTATTTCGGTCCGCAAATCGCCGAACGCCGCCGCAATGAAAACCGGCAAGATATGTTCAGCCAATTCTGCCGGTCCAAGCGTGAGGACGGCGAATATATGTCCGACGGCGAGCTCATCGACCATATGAACTTTCTGATGATGGCCGCGCATGACACGATCACATCGTCGGTGACGTCGATGATCTGGTATCTTGCCAAGCATCCCGAGTGGCAGCAGAAATTGCGCGAAGAGTGCCTCGCCATTGCGCCTGCGGGATCGGACATCGCCTTTGCCGATCTCGATAAGTTCGAGCTGACCGAATATGCGTTTAAAGAATCGCTCCGCCTGATTGCACCCGTGCCATCAATTCCGCGCCGTGCGCTGCGTGATTTTGATTTCATGGGCTATCATATCCCCAAGGGCACGTCGGTAAGCATCAGCCCGTCTTATGTCCACATGATGGAAGAATATTGGCCAAACCCGCAGGAATTTGATCCCATGCGCTTCACGCCAGACCAAGTGAAGGCGCGGCATAAATATGCGTGGGTGCCCTTTGGCGGCGGCGCGCATATGTGCCTTGGCCTGCACTTTGCCTATATGCAGACCAAGCTGTTCATGCACCATTTGCTGACGTCGGTTAAGGTCGAGATTGCCGATGGCTATGCCCCCGATTGGCAGGCTTGGCCGATCCCCAAGCCCAAGGATGGGCTGAAGGTCCGGTTAACACCTCTATAATGCGGGATTGCAAGCGGCGCCCAGCGCACTAAAGCTGCGCGCTGCACGCATGGCCTATTCAGAACCGACAGATTGGAGCCGTGACGACTTGCGGCGGCGCGGGCTTGGCCTCACCATCGCGCTGCTGCTTGAGGTCATCATCATATTGGCGATATTGAGCCTGAGCATGCGCGCGAGCGGACCTGCGGCAGGCACGCGTGGGCTCAGCACATTTTCGCTTGAGGCGGAGAGTGCGTCATCCGCCCAAAAAAGCGACACGCAAACGCCCGTCACCAAAACGCAGAAAAGCACCACCACGCCGCCCATTCCAAAGCCCTTGCTGCCGCCCGTCAACCCAGTCAAAGCGCCGCCGCCCAACCCCGATTTCATCAAAGTCAGTAAGTCGGATTTTGACGCGATGGATCTATCTAAACTGCCCCCAAGCGGCAGCACGGGCGCCGGCGAGAGCAAAGGCAATGGGCAAGGCGCGAAGGGCATGATGGGTCCAGGCCTTGGCCCCGGCGGCGCGCAGCTGTATCCGGTGGCGTGGCTGCGCGAACCTTATGACAGCGAACTTGCACCCTATCTCGCGACGGTTAAACGCATCCCGCCCGGCGCGTCGGCGGAAATCGCCTGCCGCATGATTGAACGTAACCGTGTCGAAAATTGCCAGATCATCGGCGAAAACCCGCGCGGCACCGGTCTCGCCAAGGCGCTGCGCCTCGCCGCGTGGCAGTTTTTGGTCAAGCCCCCGCGCATCGACAACAAGCCGCAATTGGGCGTGTGGGTGCGCATCCGATTCAATTTCGGGGTGCGGGCGGTTGATGGCGACGGGGCTCCGGCCAGCGAGTAGAAATCAGGCGGCCCGCCGCCCATCATACCCGATGGTCGCAAGCATGACCGTTTTGGAGATGGGCTGCTCCCCCGACAGATAATAGGCAATCGTCCGGCGCGAAAGGCCAAGCGCCGCTGCCGCTGCATCGATAGTAAAACCGTGGCTCTCAACCCACGCACGGAAGGCGGCAGGAGCCATAATGCGACCAGCCTGCTCATCGGCCCAGCGGCGCAACTGCGGTGCGCCGAAGTCAATGCCGCATGGCCATTCGAGCGACCAGCCGTCTTGCGACACGGTAACAGCGGCAAATTCATCCGCCTGGACCAAGGGCTGTAAGGCGGTGCGCGAAGCGATTATCGGTGCCAGATCAATGGCCGTCATCTCATTGTCATCCCAAGCAACCGAAATAACCAAAGCCGAAACGGGCGTGACACCTGTAATTTTGCCGATGCTCATACTCCGTCTCCGCTAAACTCTTCCCATTTCGCCATCAGCATGTCGCGGTTCGCCGCCGCCCAGTCGAGCGCCTCGCGTATGTCGAGCTTACCTGACATATTCATGACCTCCAGCGTATCAATCCGAACCTGCGCCGCGCCTTCGCGTGCCAGCACATGAAAATGCGGCGGATGATGGTCCCCGAAAAACATCGCAATTTCGCAATTTGAAAAGCGGATAAGCCGAGGCATGGATGGAATGATAGTGCAATTTTTGCACTATCGCAAGGGTCATGCTCTTTGATGGCGTTCGCCGGTTAAGGTAGAAGATTTCGCTGTTTGAAATATGCACTTGACAGCATATACCTTTGACGGCATATACGAACAGGATGGCGTGGGACATTCAGTTTGATGATCTGTTTTTCACAGAGGCGGCTTCCTTCGAAACCGCAGTGCGCACCGAACTTGCAGCCTGTCTGATTTTACTCAGCGAATTTGGCCCCGCTCTGAAACGACCGCATTGCGATACGCTCAAGGGCTCCCGCCATGCGAATATGAAAGAATTGCGCTTTGCCGCCGATGACGGCGTCTGGCGCGTAGCTTTTGCATTCGACCCAGAGCGCAGCGCCATCATGCTGGTCGCCGGAGATAAATCGGGCGTCAGCGAGAAACGTTTCTACAAGAAACTGATTGCCACCGCCGATGACCGTTTCGATGCCCACCTCACATTGCTCAAAAAGAAGAAGTGACAATATGACCCGCCAATTGGATGATTTCCTTAAAACCTTCACCCCCGCCGAGCGGGCCGAAATTCAGACACGCGCGCGCGCGCTGATTGAAGACGAACTGACCCTGCGCGCGTTGCGGCAGGCGCACGACCTGACGCAGGAACGCATGGCCGAATTGCTAGGCGTAAAGCAGGAAAACATCTCCCGCATGGAACGCCGCACCGACCTACTGCTGTCCACCATGTCCAGCTATATCGAGGCGATGGGCGGCAAGCTGAAACTGGTGGCAGAATTTCCAGACCGCAACCCAGTGGTGATCAAGAACTTGTCGGATATTGCTTTGAGTGAAAGGCAGGTGGCTGAGAGCGTCGGGGTGCCAGCGGAATAACACTTTATTGAACCCACCACCGTCGCCCCAGCGCAGGCTGGGGCCCATCACGTCTGTCCGTCTAAAACGATAAGCGAGATAGGCTCCAGCCTACGCTTGAGCGACGATGTGGTTGGCAATAAGGTAATTTATATAAGATGGGGGCGCACCCCCACCCCTTCACTTCCGCGTGGCAATCCAGGCGTCGACTTGCTCTTCAAGCACATCCAACGGCACCGGACCAGATTTCAGCACCGTGTCGTGGAAGCCGCGTATGTCGAATTTCTTGCCCAGCGCCTTTTGCGCTTTGTCGCGCAGCTCGCTGATCTTTAGGCGGCCAACCATATAGGCGGTCGCTTGGCCGGGATAGATGATGTAGCGTTCAATCGCCTTGACGATGCCGCCAGGCGCATCGGCGCTATTGTCCTCGACATATTTAATCGCCTGTTCGCGGGTCCAGCGTTTGTGGTGCAGGCCGCTATCGACCACCAAGCGGATCGCGCGGTGCAGCTCCAATTGCAAGCGACCAAAGTCACGCGCCGGATCGGTATATAGACCCATGTCCTTCGCGAGCTTCTCCGAATAGAGGCCCCAGCCTTCTGAATAAGCCGTGACGCCGCCAAATTGACGGAATGCGGGGACGTCTTTCAATTCTGTCTGGATAGCCAGTTGCAAGTGATGCCCCGGGACGCCTTCGTGATAGAATAGAGCCTCCACCTCGGTCAGCGGCATATCGGCCATGGTATAAAGATTGGCATAATAAGTGCCGGGACGCGAACCGTCGGGGCTTGGGCGCTGATAAAATGCCTTGCCGGCAGATTTCTCACGGAAGGCCTCAACGGGCTTCACGACCAAAGGTGCCTTGGGCAAAACGCCAAACCATTTGGGCAGCAAGGGGGTAACTGCGTCCTGCGCCTTTTGCGTTTCCGAAAGATACAGCGCGCGACCTTCGGCGGTTTCAGGCGCGTAGAATTTGGGTTCGGTGCGCATATATTTAAAGAAGGCCTGAAGATCGCCCTTCACACCCATCTTTTTCTGAACAACGCGCATTTCCTTATGAATACGCGCGACTTGCGCGAGGCCCAGATTGTGGATCTGGTCCGGCGTCATATTTGTCGTGGTATAATTCGATAGGCGCTCAGCATAATAGCCCGCGCCATCAGGGAAGCGCCAGACGCCGTCATCTGTTCCGGCGACCTTTTCCTGCGCCCTCATTTCGGCAATCAACGCCTCATAAGCAGGCTTCACCGAAGCATTCAGCGCCTGCGCCGCGTCCGCGATCAACAGATCTTTTTCGGTCTGACTGATTTTGAGCTTAGCGACCTTGCCCTTGAAATCGGCATATAATGGCGCGTCGGGACCATCGCCAAACGGCGCGCCGCTAATAACATTGCGCGCGTCGCTAATGACATAAGGGAAAACCCATTTGGGCGGCATAATGCCTTTCGCGGCGCGCGCTTTGGCTTGGCTTATGGCTTGGGTCATGGCGGGGCCGATGCCGTAGAGCCGGTTCACATAAGCGCGCGCGTCTGACTTAGTGTCGACGCGGTGGATGTTGATGAGAAAGGCGGGGATTTGGCTCTGTGCGCCATTCATCTGGTCGAAGACATAGCCATAATCATTATATTTAAAGGCCGCTTCGCTACGCGCGGCACGCTTTTCAAACAGGCGGAACGACAGCTGGTTTTCGCTGTTGAGCTTAGCCGGATTGAAGCGCGCCCGCATTTCTTTGAGTGCAGAGCGTTCAGCGTCATAATAGCGGGCCTCGGCTTCGTCGGAGCCGTCGTCCCATTTCCCATAATCGCTATCCTTGATCCCGCGATAGGATTTGCCAAGCGGCGATCGCGCAAGCTGTTGCGCGTCATACTCTTCGAAAAAGGCGTTTATTTCGGCATTTTGGTCGACATCCGTAGCTGCTGTCGCCGCCACATTGGCAGTCTGCGCAATCGCCGGAGTGGCCATATATACAAGCGCCACAGCAACGGCAGAAAGGGCAGTTTGGGTTATACGCATCGAAACTCTCCTGAAAATCTTTATCGCAACGTCATATCAGCCCGACGCGCGAGGGAAAGCTGTGATTTCGTGGCTTGTCGAAACGGCAACGGCCTTTGTCGATGGCGCAGGCAATGACAGGCCGCGTTCTTATTCCCCAATCATCTTCGAAAGCCGCGCGATTTCTGCACTTTGCTGCGCGACGTCTTCGATAAGTGGTCGCTGCGCCTCGGTCAGAAGCGCCGCAATCACCGCGTCGCGCGCGCCTTCCTCAAAAATCAGCCCGTCAAAGTCGCGCACAGCGGCCACCGAATCGGCACGCGTCTTGTCAAGCCGTGACAGCATCAGATGCGCGTTCACCCAAGCCTCACTGCCCGGCGAACTGCCTGCCGCCTTTGAGGCGATCGCCTGCACCGCTGCTAATGCGCCTATATAGGCGGCATGTGCCGCGATGTGTCGCGCGCGCAGCGCATCAGCTTTTGCAGCGAATTCACCTGACAATAGAGATGGCGCAGCTGCCGATTCGATGGGCGCAGATATCGGCGCCTCGGTTTCATAACTCCGGCGTTCAAGCGAGGGAAATCCGCCATCTTTCGTGCCGCATGCGGAAAGGATGAGGAGCAGAAGTAACGGCGACGCAGGCTTGAAATTCAACATGGGTGACGTCTAAGCCTGCATGAGAGCCCATGCAAGTGCATCTCCGTGGCGGCGTAGGCGGCATTATAAGGGCCAAAATGCTGGATTATACGTTGACATAGATATTTGCTTGCACTAGCTGCGCCCATTCTTGCGTGACCCTGTTGAGATTCGTCTCCGCTATGTCACGCGCCCGAGCAACCCGCCCCCATAAGGCGCTAAGCTGTAGAAACGGATGAGTTAAAGCCATGTTCGCAATCGTGCGCACAGGCGGCAAGCAATATCGCGTCGCCGCCGGAGATAAAATCGCAGTTGAAAAACTGTCTGGTGAAGCGGGTGACAAGATCTCGCTTGGTGATATCCTTCTTGCCGGTGACGGTGACAAGGCGCAGGACGTGAACGGCTTGACCGTTTCGGCCGAAATCATTGCGCAAGAGCGCGGTGAAAAGGTTATCGTCTTCAAAAAGCGTCGCCGCCACAATTATCGTCGCAA
>ENA-OUVC01000235-OUVC01000235.1-marine-metagenome-genome-assembly--contig:-NODE-235-length-39462-cov-4.434734_pt1 | contig 39462 bp, 34 predicted proteins | sample MGYA00248622_ERZ508571 | MGnify/ENA primary metagenome ERZ508571 (study PRJEB26236, sample SAMN06267175) | marine metagenome | isolation source: Columbia River Estuary | place: USA:Columbia River Estuary... | reverse complement strand
CCAGGTTGCCCAAAAACTGATTACCAAGGGTCTATCGCTATTTTGGAAGGATTCCGTATTTACTTCTTTACCCGCAATTGATTTGATTACTACGGCTGGCAGCTTCTCTTGAGCTAGTAGCGTCAATGGAGTAAACAGGAATAAGAACAGCAATGTGCGCATACATGGTTGTTTATGCGAATATAGAGGACTACATCTTAACTTAAACGTTATTTTAGCAGACGAATGAACAGGCTTGTAAATAACAAAGTTGTAGTAGATCAATACACTGCTATTGTAGTAAGGGTAGGCTGGGCTCTTTTATTACTTTGGCTAACCCGATTTGCTTTTTTTCTTTTCAATCATACCGCTTTTCAATCACTGCAACCTTCGGATTGGGGGCCGATTTTATGGGGTGGCCTTCGTTTTGACATCGCAGCAGTTTGTTACATAAACTCTCTATATGTCCTTTTGCAAGCAGCACCTTTACGAATACGATATCAACAGCAATTTCAACGGTTTACCCGCGGAATTTTCATTTGCACCAATGGGCTAGCCTTGTTGGTGAACTGTGCCGATATGGTATACTTCCCCTTTACACTTCGTCGTACAACAGCAACCGTAGTTCGGGAATTTGCCAATGAAGAAAATCTGGGTACTATTCTGACAACTTCAGCATGGCATTATTGGTATTTCATGCCTGTATTTATTGTACTGTTACTTTTATTGATTGTTGGGTATAATCGTATCGCTGTTCGTCCTCCAGCTTCCTTTCGTCCGCTGGCTTTTTACACCGGGTCAGTGGGGATGCTATTAGTTTTTCCTTTTTTTATGATAGGGGGAATACGTGGAGATTGGCGATACTCGACTCGACCTATTACCATGAGTAATGCAGGGCAGTATGTAAAAAATCCAGGTGATATACCGTTGGTACTGAATACACCGTTTTGTATAATTCGTACCATCCGGCAGCAGTTTTATAAGGAGGATCAATTCTATTCCAATAGCCAAGTAGAAACAATTTATTCTCCCCTCCTCCAACTGAATACTACGCAATCCTTCAAGGCTGAAAATGTAGTAATATTAGTATTAGAAAGTTTTGGTCGGGAATCTATTGGGTTTTACAACCGTGAACTAAATAACGGAGCATACAAAGGGTACACCCCATTCTTAGATTCTTTGCTATCGAAAAGTTATGTGATCGAAAACGGGTTTGCTGCTGGAAGAAAGTCTATCGATGCCTTGCCTGCAGTACTGGCTGGTATACCTTCTGGAGAATTACCTTTTGTACTTACCCCTTACGTTTCAAACCGGATACAAAGTCTCCCGCAACTACTAAAGGAAAGGGGATATCATACTTCTTTTTTTCATGGAGCTCCTAACGGTTCCATGGGTTTTAAGGCCTTGGTGAACTTATTAGGTGTTGAACATTACTATGGTAAAGATGAGTACAACAATGACAATGATTTTGATGGAACTTGGGGGATTTGGGATGAACCGTTCTTACAGTTTTTTGCTAATCAATTGGATAGTTTTCCAGAGCCTTTTCAATCAACCTTGTTTTCGGTATCCTCTCATGAGCCGTTTGAAGTGCCCGCGAAGTATAAAAATGTTTTCCCCAAGGGAGAACATCCCATTCGAGAAGTTACCGGGTATTCCGATTATGCATTAAGAAAGTTCTTCGATCAAATTCGTAAGAAGCCTTGGTTTAAAAGAACCTTATTTGTGATAACGGCTGATCATGCGTCTATCTCTTATCATCCTACCTACCAGACTGCCTGGGGGAATATGGCTATTCCTATTTTTTTCTATCACCCTTCTGATAGTCTACAAGCTTATTTACCTGGGAATATCCAGCAAACGGATATTATGCCGTCTGTGCTGGGCTATCTTGGGTACAAGGGAACTATCTTCTCTTTTGGTAAAAATGTTTTTGCTGATCGGCCATCAGATTGGGTAGTCAACTACTATGGAGGCTTTCAGTTAATTCAAAACCAGTACTTGTATCAGCGTAATGAAAATCCAATAGGGGCCCTTTATAACTTTAAAAAAGACCCGCTTTTACGCCACAATATTGCTGATCAGGAAAAGCAACGCGTCTTGGAAATGGACAGCAAACTCAAGGCTTTTGTTCAACAATATCATAATCGACTCATTCGTAATCAACTCCTGCCACCTGCCCGTTAGCGTGTATCTTTGCTTCCCTCATGGCGCGTACGAATAGCAAAAAGTTAAGTCCCAAAAATGACCTGGAATTTATTGAGGTCACGGGTGCACGTGTTCATAACCTGAAGAATCTTGACATATCCATTCCCAAGAACAAGCTAGTAGTGATTACGGGTATCAGTGGTTCAGGAAAATCCTCATTGGCTTTTGATACGATTTATGCGGAAGGTCAGCGTCGCTATTTGGAAACATTTGGCGCTTACGCCCGTCAATTTGTAGGCGATATGGAAAGGCCAGATGTAGATAGAATTACGGGGCTTTCTCCGGTGATAGCCATTGAGCAAAAAACCACCAGCAAAAACCCACGCTCTACAGTAGGGACCGTTACAGAAGTGTATGATTTTTTGCGTTTGCTATTTGCAAGAATTGGTAGCGCCTACTCTTATAACACAGGCAAACCCATGGTTAAATGGAGTGAGGATGAAATTGTGCAGGCTATTTTTAAAAATTTTGAAGGAAAAAAGATTTCAGTGTTGGCACCGCTCGTACGGGGAAGAAAAGGTCATTATCGCGAATTATTTGAGGAATATAGAAAAAAGGGGTACTTAAAAGTACGAGTCGATGGTACTACCCGTGATTTGCAAGCTAAGATGCAAGTAGATCGTTATGTAATTCATGATATTGAATTAGTGATCGATCGCTTGCAAGTTGAGTCATCGATGCGATCGCGATTAAGTCAAAGTGTGCAGCAAGGATTGCAACTGGGTAAGGGCTTATTATTTTTAGAGGTGGAGGGCCATGGAATTGTACAATATTCCAAACAATTGATGTGTGAGGATACTGGCATTAGCTACGAGGAGCCTTCTCCCAATTCGTTTTCTTTTAATTCACCCTATGGAGCATGTCCTGCTTGCAAGGGATTGGGGGTTAGTCATCACGTAAATATGAAAACCGTTCTTCCTGACGCTTCTCTCAGTATAAGCGAGGGGGGGATTGTGCCGCTTGGTGAAGAGCGAGATGCATGGGTATTCAGACAGGCGCAAGAGATGGCCAGAAAGCACAAGATTTCATTTAAAACGCCAATTCAGTCGCTCCCCAAAAAACAGTTGAATCTTTTATTATACGGAAATGAGGAAGGAGTGCTGGCCACTGCTGATTTTTCTGATCTCCCATTTGATTCCAAAGGTCCTTTTGAAGGAGTTGTCAATTTGCTACAACGATGGTTTGCGAATCCTTACAGTGAAAATATCCGGGAATGGACTGAAGATTTTATGGAGGTAAAGCCCTGCACTACTTGTGAGGGAACTCGTCTTCGAAAGGAAAGCAACTGGTTTCGGATAGATCAAAAAAATATTGCTACGCTGAGCGCCATGAATCTTGATAATCTTGCTGCTTGGTTTGATGGCATAGAGCTTCGCTTATCCAAAAAAGAAAATGCAATTGCAAAAGATATTTTAAAAGAGATTCGCGATCGGCTTGATTTTTTATTACAAGTTGGATTAGGTTATTTATCATTAAACCGTTCCAGTCGTAGTTTAAGTGGTGGTGAATCGCAACGCATTCGTCTGGCAACGCAAATTGGATCTCAATTAAGAGGCATCACCTATATATTGGATGAACCTTCCATCGGTCTTCATCAACGAGATAATCATCAGCTTATTGAAGCCTTGAAAAAAATGCGAGATCTGGGAAATACCGTCATTGTGGTGGAACACGATAAAGACATTATGATGGCGGCTGATCATCTCATTGATATTGGTCCGCGCGCCGGATTTCATGGGGGTAAAATTGTTGCAGCGGGAATACCTTCTTCTTTTTTGAAATTGAACACCCTCACCGCAGGATATTTAAATGGAAAGTTACAGTTGCCTGTCCCTGCTACGCGTCGTGTTGGCAATGGACAGTCCTTAACGCTTGAGGGTGCCAGTGGGAATAACCTTCAAAAAGTTAATGCAACATTCCCGCTGGGAAAATTGATTGTGGTAACAGGTGTCAGCGGCTCTGGTAAATCCACCCTGATCAATGAAACCTTGTATCCTCTGTTAGCAAAACATTGTTACGATTCGCGAATGCAGCCCTTGTCTTATAAAAAGCTAAGCGGATTGGAGCATATTGATAAAGTAATCGAGATCGATCAGTCTCCAATTGGGCGAACTCCTCGTAGTAATCCTGCTACCTATTGTGGGTTCTTCACTGAAATCCGAACACTTTTTTCAACATTACCCGAAAGCAAGGTAAGAGGGTATGGTGCAGGTCGATTCTCTTTTAATGTACGGTCGGGACGATGTAATACTTGTGAGGGTGGGGGGATGCGTGTGATCGAAATGAACTTCCTTCCTGACGTATATGTACATTGTTCCAGCTGTAATGGAAAACGTTACAACCGCGAAACCCTTGAAGTGCGTTACAAAGGAAAGTCCATTGCTGATGTACTCGATATGACTGTGGAGGAAGCTATTTCATTTTTTCAAACTATTCCTTACATCTACAGAAAAATTAAAGTACTCGAAGAGGTGGGCCTGGGTTATGTAACGCTCGGTCAAGCAGCTACAACGTTGAGTGGAGGTGAAGCACAGCGTGTAAAACTCTCCACGGAGTTGGGAAAACGAGATACTGGAAAAACGTTTTATATTCTGGACGAACCGACTACGGGTCTTCATTTTGAAGATATTCGCCACTTGATGGATGTACTCAATAAATTAGTAGATCGCGGGAATACCGTGCTGGTTATTGAGCATAATATGGACGTGATCAAAATGGCGGATCACCTCATTGATCTCGGCCCTGAGGGAGGTGATGGAGGCGGATCAATTCTTTTTCAGGGTACGCCAGAGGAAATGGTTAAAAAAACCAATACACATACGGCAAAGTTTTTGAAAATTGAATTGATGGCTGCTCATTAAGCAGTTCGAATCATGTGAATGTGTTCAATCCCGTCTTCTAAATAAATTTCTCCTTCTCGAATAAATCCAAAGGATTGATAAAATTTTTCTAAGTAAAGTTGTGCTCCGATCTCAATAGCGGCTTTTCCAAATAATTTTTCACAGCAGTTGATGGATTCTTCCATGAGCAGTTTGCCAACTCCGGTTCTACGAACAGTGTCAGCTGTAACCACTCTTCCAATGGAGCAACTTTCATACGCTAAGCCAGCAGGTAGCAAACGGGTATAGGCCACAAGTTGGTTATTTATTTTCCCTAACAAATGCCAGGACTGCTGGTCCTTATTATCCATATCCAAAAAAATACATTGCTGTTCTACTACAAATACAGCAGAGCGTAGTGTAAGCAGTTCGTATAAATCAGGGGGAGTAAGTTCCCCAAATTGGTGAAGAGACCAGCGGACCATACTCATTTTTAGGAGGCAATTCGCTTGAGTGAAGCAATGGTTGCAAGGGGATCCTTAGATTTAAAAACTGTATTACCAGCTACCAACACATCTGCGCCTGCTTCAACAATAGCTGGCGCATTTTCAAGTGTCACCCCTCCATCAATCTCTATGAGTGCAGAAGAGTTGGTTTCTGTGATCATTTTTTTTAACTCACTAATTTTTGGAAGTGTAGCGGGTATAAATTGTTGTCCGCCAAATCCAGGATTGACACTCATCAAGCAAACCAGATCAATTTCCTTTATCACGTTTGCTAGGCTAGCTACCGGTGTATGCGGGTTTAGCGCTATTCCTGCTTTGATGCCAAGCTCTTTAATTTGTTGAACAGTTCTATGGAGATGTATGCAAGCTTCTGCATGTACGGTGATGATGTCTGCGCCTGCTTCTTTGAATGCAGTTAAATAGCGTTCAGGTTTTTCGATCATTAAATGAACATCACAGGTCTTTGAAGTGGCCTTTCTAAAAAACTGAATCAGCATAGGGCCAAAACTAATGTTCGGGACAAAATTTCCATCCATCACATCGAGATGGTACCAATCTGCTTCGCTTTTATTGAGCAGATCGCAATCAGCCTGAAGGTTCAGGAAATTTGCGGAGAGCAGGGAAGGAGCTACAATCGGCATGGCTGCAAGATAGTAATCATTTTTCAAGCTCGAGGATTGCCTCCCTGGCTTCTTGCAAGGTGCTATCCAAGGAGAGGGCTAATTTGTAATGAAGCAAGGCCAGGTCATTTTTTTGTTCAAAGGCTGCCACTTTTGCAATCCAGTAATGACAGGGGGCATAGGATGGAGCCACAGCTCTTAGTAATTCCAATTCTTTTCGAGCCGCTGCGGATTTTTTTTGTGCCAACAGGAGCGCCGCTTTTTCAATATAAGCTTCCAGAAAAGTATAGTCGGCCACAATGGTTTTATCAAAATTGGCTAATGCGTTGGCTGTGTCCTTTATCTCTGCATAATAGATGCCTAAGTAATAATAGGGGGAAGCTCCAGCCTGCTTATCGGGTGTAGTTAACAGGGAATCGCAGAGTTTAATCACCCTAAGATCACCTTGTTCGGCCCACAACAGCGCCTGGTCATATACAGATAGAACCGCTCTAGGTTGGATGGAATCTATTGAACTATCCTCTTGTAGGGTTGAATCCGTTCTAGGTTTCCCCTTGCAACTTGATAAGTACAAAAGCAATAGACCTACTATAAGAAACCCTGATAGGGGATGTAGAAATCTTTTACAATGCGCTGACACTAGAACCATACCCCAAAGATAACTTTGCATTTCTCAAAATACAGCTATGAACTATTTCAATACATCTGCGCGCTTTCGCATTTTCCTTCTTTTTATGTTTTTGATTGCATTTGTACAGATCAACTTACAAGGTCAGGATAGTCTTCGTTATGCTGAAGAATCTCATTTTCAAAATATTCGTCAATTGACATTTGGGGGTGACAATGCAGAGGCATACTGGAGTTATGATGGAAAATCCCTGGTTTTTCAGCGTACCTCTTTAAAGGATGGAATTCCCTGCGATCAGATTTTTATTGGACGTGTACCTGAAAATCCAACGGCTCCATTTGAATTCAAGTTAGTGAGCACAGGCAAGGGCAGAACCACTTGTGCCTTTTTTACCAAGGATAATCAGCATATCATTTACGCTTCTACCCATTTGGCCAGCAGCGATTGTCCTCCTGTACCGGATCGTGCAAAATATGGCAACAAGTATATCTGGCCTTTATACAGAGGTTATGATATTTTCAAAGCTGATCTCAATGGAAAAATTATAAAGCAGTTAACAAACTCTCCCTTCTACGATGCTGAAGCAACTCTTTCGCCCGATGGTAAAAAAATGATTTACACCAGTACCAAGGATGGGGATATAGAGCTTTACATTATGGAGCTTAAGTCTGGAAAAGAAAAAAGGATCACAAATGAGTTGGGATACGATGGTGGAGCTTGGTTTAGTCCGGATGGAAAAAAAATTATTTGGCGTGCTTCACGTCCTAAAACTGAAGCAGCTATCAATGAGTATAAGGAACTCTTAGCACAAGATTTGGTAGCACCTACTAATATGGAAGTTTGGGTAGCTAATGTGGATGGTTCCGACGCCAAGCAGGTAACCAATTTTGGTCAGGCCAACTGGGCCCCCACCTTCATGCCAGACAGCAAGCGCATCATCTTTGCCTCTAATCACGAATACAAGCGTGGATTCCCTTTTAATCTGTATACGATTAACGGTGATGGTTCAAACTTGCAAAAAGTTAGCCGGGACAAGGGATTTGATGCATTTCCTATGTTCAGTCCGGATGGAAAACGAATTGTTTTTGCAAGTAATCGCAATAACGGAGGAACTCGAGATACGAATGTTTTTATTGCCGACTGGGTAGAGTAAGAAAGGCTCCTTACATTTGTTTACCTAAACAAATGCTATATGGAAACCGGACTTTTGCACTTGCACAACGCCCTTCGTTGGGTGGTATTGTTACTACTAATTTGGAACCTGATTCAAGCCATTACTAAAAAGGAATCCATCCGTAGCAGCAGCCTCTGGCTCATGATTGCCTCTCATACGATGTTGTTGATTGGACTTTACCAAACTATTGCCGGTCGATATGGTTGGACAAAGTTGAATCTTCCCGAAGGAAGTTCAGTAATGAGTGATTCATTTTATCGGTTCTTCCTGATTGAACATCCTGTGTTAATGATTACTTCAATTGTCTTAATCACCTTGGCACGCGGAAAAGCAAAGCAGCTCAACTATCGTTCTGTTACCTGGTTGCTTGGAATTGCACTGGTATTAATATTGGCTGGTATCCCTTGGCCGGGCAGAGAACTGGTAGGTAGACCACTTTTCCCTGGTGCATAACCTGAACTCCTATGGCGCATTATCATAAACTCGGACAGATTCCGCATAAGCGACACACACAGTTTCGTAAGCCTGACGGAACCTTATATAGCGAACAGCTTTTTTCCACTGAGGGATTTAGTGATGATTATTCCTTGCTTTACCATTGTCATCCTCCCACACAGATTATTAAAACGGAACCGCAGCTGGATGTTTCTCCGCAGATTGCTGAAGAAAAAATGTTGAAGCATCGCAGCTTTGAAGGATTCAAGGTAAAACCTGAAGCGGATTTCTTAAAGAGTCGTGTGCCGGTGTTAGTCAATAACGATTGTCATATTGTGTTGGCTTCTCCGCAGCAAAGCATGACTGATTACTTCTATAAGAATACGGATGCGGACGAACTGATTTTTGTGCATGAAGGATCCGGAAAAGTATTGACACAATACGGACAGTTGCCGTTTTCCTATGGCGATTATATTATTTTACCACGAGGAACCATCTATCAGATTCATTTTGATACGCCTGTGAATAGGCTGTTTATCGTAGAGTCTTTTTCACCGCTTCGTTTTCCTAAAAGATATATGAGTCGTTTCGGACAGCTCATGGAACATTCCCCATATTGTGAGCGCGATATTCGTCCTCCACAAGATTTGCTCACCATTGACCAGCAAGGAGATTTTTTGATCCGCGCTAAGAAAAAGGGGATGCTGTATGGTCTTCATTATGGAACACATCCTTTTGATGTGGTAGGTTGGGATGGATGTTGTTATCCCTACATCTTTTCCATTCATGATTTTGAGCCCATCACAGGACGGGTACATATGCCGCCTCCGATTCACCAGACATTTGAGACCAACAGTTTTGTAGTTTGTTCTTTTGTTCCCAGACTTTACGACTATCACCCGCAGGCAATCCCTGCCCCCTACAATCATAGCAATATCGACAGTGATGAAGTGATTTACTACGTCGACGGCGATTTTATGAGTCGTAAAAGTGTTACCCGTGGTATGATCACACTTCACCCGGCGGGTATTCCACATGGTCCCCATCCAGGTGCTGTTCAAAAAAGCATTGGTGCCAAGGAAACAAAGGAATTGGCCGTGATGGTGGACACTTTCCGCCCCCTTATGTTAACAAAGCAAGCCTTAGACATTGAAAATCAAGGCTATGTAATGAGTTGGGCGGAGTAATCCCCTCACTTTCAAAATTTTAGGGATTTTCTTCGTTATTCACTGATAACGACCTATCTTTGCACCCCTTAAAATCGTATGTCGAAACAACCGCTGATCAAGCAGGATGGAGTCATTTTAGAAGCATTATCAAATGCTATGTTCCGGGTAAAACTGGAAAATGGACACGAAATCTTAGCTACGATCTCAGGAAAAATGCGAATGCACTACATCCGTATTCTCCCCGGTGATAAAGTTGGTGTTGAACTTTCTCCATATGATTTAACAAGGGGACGGATCAATTTCCGTTATAAATAAGACTGTTAAACAGAATAAAGATGAAAGTAAGAGCTTCTATCAAAAAGCGCAGCGCAGATTGTAAGATTGTCCGTCGTAAAGGCAAGCTGTACATCATTAACAAGAAAAATCCTCGTTACAAGCAGCGCCAGGGTTAATCCTATTTTAAACCAATTAATTTTTAATACTCAATTATGGCTCGTATTGCCGGTGTTGATTTACCAAAACAGAAAAGAGGGGAGATTGGATTGACCTATATCTATGGGATTGGTCCTTCTACTGCTCGCTATATTCTCGATAAGAACAATATCGATCGTAACAAAAAAGTAAATGAGTGGAATGACGACGAATTGAATGCCATTCGTAGCGTTATCACTGATGAACTAAAAGTGGAAGGTCAATTACGTTCTGAGGTACAAATGAGTATTAAACGTTTGTTGGATATCGCTTGTTATCGCGGACTTCGTCATCGTAAAGGATTGCCGGTTCGTGGACAGCGTACTAAAACAAATAGCCGTACCCGCAAAGGAAAACGTAGAACAGTTGCCGGTAAAAAGAAGGCTCCTAAGAAATAATAGCTAATAATTAAAAGACTACCTCAAGTAATACAATGGCAAAAGCACAACAACAGCAACCCAGCGCAAAGCAAGCCTCTAAGAAAAGAGTAGTGAAAGTTGACTCTTATGGTGATGCGCATATCTCTGCGACATTCAATAATATTATTGTCAGTCTTACCAACAAAACTGGACAGGTAATTTCCTGGAGCAGTGCTGGTAAAATGGGTTTCCGCGGTTCTAAGAAGAATACTCCTTATGCTGCTCAAATGGCGGCTGCTGATGCTGCGAAAGTGGCATTTGATGCGGGGTTGAAGCGTGTAGATGTATATGTAAAAGGTCCAGGCTCTGGACGTGAAGGTGCAATTCGCTCTTTATCACAAAGCGGAATTGAGGTGGTTATGATCAAGGATGTTACACCAATGCCTCACAACGGATGTCGTCCTCCTAAAAAGAGACGCGTATAATTAAATAGTTCGACGCCAGTCGTTTCATTTTATTAAAGGGTGCGCGATTAATTTTTTTAAAGCTTTTTACCGATCGTCGCACCGGTTTTTAAAAAAGCTTAAATGAACAAGTACTATGGCACGTTACAATGGTCCTAAGACCAAGATCTCCCGTATTTTCGGGGAGCCCATTTTGGGAAATGGTAAATGGTTGGGGAAGAACAGTAATCCTCCCGGCCAACATGGAGACAAGCGCAAGCGTAAAACACTTGGTGAATACGCACTGCAGCTTCGTGAAAAACAAAAAGCCAAGTATACCTATGGTGTACTGGAAAAACAATTCCGTAAAACATTTGAAGAAGCAGCTCGCCGTAAAGGTGTAACTGGTGAAAATCTAATCAAGCTTTTGGAAGCAAGATTGGATAACACGGTTTTCCGTATGGGTATTGCTCCTTCTCGCCCTGGCGCCCGTCAGCTCGTGAGCCACAAGCACATTGAGGTGAATGGTCAGGTGGTGAATATTCCTTCTTACTCTTTAAAGCCAGGTGATGTAGTTACGATCAAAGACAACAGTCGTACTCGTACTTCAATTACCAGCCCCATTCGTGGTAAGAATCCAAAGTTTGGATGGCTTGATTTTAATGAGACTGAAATGAAGGGCACATTTATCACTTATCCAGAGCGTGAAAGTGTTCCTGAGAATATCAAGGAACAACTGATCGTCGAATTGTATTCTAAGTAAACCAATGAGGTAATCCCTCTCACCGAAAAAATAATCGTATGGCAATTCTCAATTTTCAAAAACCTGATAAGATCATTTTACAGAAGGCTAGTGATTTTAATGCTCAATTCGAGTTCCGTCCGTTGGAACCAGGATATGGTGTTACAATTGGTAATGCTCTTCGTCGTGTATTGCTTAACTCTTTAGAGGGTTATGCAATTGTTGGTATCAAGATAGAAGGCGTTGATCACGAGTTTGCAACTCTCAAAGGAGTGAGCGAGGACGTGGTAGAACTGTTGCTTAACTTAAAGCAGGTTCGTTTCAAGAAAATTGGTGATCAGGATTTCACCAGCGAAAAAATCAGCATCTCTATTAAGAACAAAACTGAGTTTACCGCTGCCTTAATCGGTGAGAACACACAGGCATTCCAGATCATGAACCCTGAGTTATTGATCTGCACCTTGGATAGTTCAGCTCGTTTGGATTTTGAGTTGACTATTGGAAAAGGTCGTGGTTATGTTCCTGCAGAGGATAATAAGCCGAAAGAATCTCCTGTTGGATACATTCCTACTGATTCTATTTTCACGCCAATCAAAAATGTAAAGTACAGTATTGAGAATACCCGTGTGGAACAGCGTACAGACTTCGAAAAGCTGATCATGGAAGTTTCTACGGATGGCACTATTCATCCTGAAGAGGCTGTAAAGCAGGCTTCTCGCATTTTGATCCAGCATTTAATGATCATTACCGACGAAAACATCACGTTCGATAATAAAGAAGAAAAGAAAGAAGATCTGGTTGATGAGCAAACGCTTCAGCTTCGTAAAGTATTGAAGACTCCATTGGAAGATTTGGATCTTTCTGTGCGTGCTTTCAATTGCTTGAAAGCAGCTAAGATCAATTCTCTCAGCGAACTTGTTCAATATGAGCAAGAAGATCTGATGAAGTTCCGCAACTTCGGACAAAAGTCTTTGTCTGAAATTGAGCAGGTACTTTCTGAGCGTGGTCTGTATTTTGGTATGGATCTTGCCAAGATGGGTATTGATGTAAGTGAAATTTAATTTTTATAACCGCTGTTGATTTCAGCAGCAATCACTGCAATTCCTGACACGGTGCAGTGCTAAAAACAAAAAGTCATGCGTCACGGAGACAAAGTAAACAACCTGGGTCGTACCAAAGCACACCGCGAGGCCCTACTTGGAAACCTGGCTTGCCAGTTAATCCAGCACAAGCGTATTGTAACTACTACGGCAAAAGCAAAATCTCTGAGAGGCTTTGTGGAGCCCTTGATTACAAAAGCAAAAGATAATACTACGCATCAGCGTCGTGTTGTATTTGGCTATTTACAGGATAAAGAAGCGATCAAAGAACTTTTTGGTACTGTTGCCGAAAAGATTGCTGGTCGTCCTGGTGGCTATACGCGTATTATCAAATTAGGATTTCGTCCTGGTGATAATGCTGATATGGCAATGATCGAATTGGTTGATTTTAATGAGATCTATAAGAAGGGAGAAGAGAAGGGATCAGCTAAGAAAACACGCCGCTCCGGTGGTGGACGTAAGAAAGCTGCAGAAAAAGCAGTGGAAGTGGCACCTGCTGCTGACACGGCTGCTCCTGCTGAAGAAGCTCCTTCTGCATAAACCGAATTTGACCGAATCAAAATGCCTTCCAGCCGGAGGGCATTTTTTTTGGAGAAAAGGCTTCTTTGGTCTTCCTCCTGCTTGAAACGATTATTTTTGCCACTCAATTCCAAACTATGCGAAAGGTATCTATTGGTGTTGTGCAAATGAGCTGTGTAGCAGATAAAGAGGCGAATCTCCAAAAAGCAATTGCCGGAATCGAAAAGGCAGCTGCACAAGGAGCACAGATTGTTTGTTTGCAAGAACTATTTACATCACTCTATTTCTGTGATGTTGAGTCCTATGATAATTTTTTATTAGCGGAGTCCATCCCGGGACCTTCTACCGAAAAAATTCAGGCTATTGCCAAGGCCAAAGGAGTGGTGGTGATCGCTTCGCTTTTTGAAAAACGTGCGGAGGGATTATATCACAATACTACTGCTGTGATTGATGCGGATGGATCTTACTTGGGTAAGTACAGAAAAATGCATATTCCGGATGACCCTGCCTATTATGAGAAATTTTATTTTACTCCTGGTGATCTCGGGTATAAAGTATTTAAAACACGTTTTGCAACTATTGGGGTGTTAATCTGCTGGGATCAGTGGTATCCGGAGGCTGCCCGAATCACTTCATTGATGGGGGCTGAAATTTTATTTTATCCAACCGCTATCGGTTGGGCTACGTCTCAGGACCCCGCTACCAACACGGAGCAATACGGAGCTTGGCAAACCATTCAACGTAGTCATGCCGTGGCCAATGGAGTACATGTGGTCAGTGTAAATCGCGTTGGACTTGAACAAAATGGCGCCATGCAGTTTTGGGGTGGTTCATTTGTCTCCAATCCTTTCGGCACTATCATTTGGCAAGCCACACATGAACAGGAAGAAATTAAAGTGCTAGAAATCGATCTTTCTAAAACAGATCATTATCGTACGCACTGGCCATTTCTTCGCGACCGCAGAATAGATTCATACGATCCTATCACCAAGCGATATGTCGATGAGCATTAATGCATCAATTCCCCGCGAATTGGGATATTATTTCCCCGCTGAATTTGCTCCCCATGAAGCCACTTGGTTAAGCTGGCCTCATAAAGAAGCATCCTGGCCTGGAAAAATTCATACTATTTTCCCCTCATACGCATTGTTTATCAAAGAACTCCTCAAAGGAGAAAAAGTTAGGATCAATGTTGCGGATAATGCTATGCAGAAATTTGCTTCACAAACCTTGGAAACTGCCGGTGTTGATCCTTCTGGGGTTGAATTTTTTTATAATCCTACGAATGATGCCTGGTGTAGGGATCATGGACCTGCTTTTTTAATTAATCCTGGCGCCCCGCAGCCCAAAGTAATTGTGGATTGGGGTTATAATGCGTGGGGAAACAAGTATCCACCATTTGATTTGGACGATGTTATTCCTACTCGTATTGCTAATCATTTTAATCTCCCGGTATACGCTCCAGGGATTGTAATGGAAGGCGGGTCTGTTGAGTTTAATGGGCAGGGCACTGTTTTAACTTCAACTGCATGTCTTTTGAACCCCAATCGAAATCCACAGCTGAATCAAGCGCAAATTGAGACCATGCTTCGAGATTATTATGGCGTGGAGCAAATCTTATGGATCGATGAGGGCATTGTGGGAGATGATACAGATGGGCATATTGACGATACCGTTCGTTTTGTAAATGCAGATACGGTGCTGACCGTTATCGAAACTGATCGTGCAGATGATAACTACGCATTATTGCAGCACAATTTGAAGCAATTAAAGTCGATGCGTTTGATCAATGGTAAACAACTGAACATAGTTGAATTGCCCATGCCTGCTGCTTTACATTATGACGGACAACGGCTTCCCTGTTCTTATGCCAATTTCTATATTGCCAATAAATCGGTGATTGTACCGGTGTTTAATTGTAAGCAGGACGAATTGGCGCTTCGGATTATTCAAGACTGTTTTCCTGGCCGATCGGTGGTTGGTATCGATTCTACCGATATCATTTGGGGATTGGGCAGTTTTCACTGCTTAAGCCAGCAGGAGCCTCTTCTACATGCCTAGTTTTTCCTACATTTGCTGAATTTGTTTTTTTTATACTAATTCAGCCTTATGCCGCATCAACCTAAACCCGCTGTGCTTGTACTTGCCGATGGTACGGTTCACCATGGCAGGTCTTTTGGAGCAATTGGAACCACCACTGGTGAGATTTGTTTCAACACCGGAATGACCGGATACCAGGAGGTTTTTACTGACCCCAGCTACTTTGGACAGATCTTGATCATGAATGCGGCGCATATTGGAAATTATGGAGTGAAAGAGGCCGATGTTGAATCCGATAGCGTCAAGATCAGTGGTTTAATTGGAAGAAACTTAGAGGATCAGTATTCTAGAAAACAGGCAAAGGGGTCTCTCGATGAATATCTCAAAGAGCACTCCATTGTTTCCATTGAAGGAGTGGATACCCGTTCATTAGTGGCGCATGTTCGCACCAAAGGTGCCATGAATTGTATCATTTCATCGGAGACTACGGATGTAAATGCACTCATGGAAAAGTTAAAGGCCGTGCCCAATATGGATGGACTGGAATTAGCATCTAGTGTTTCAACAAAAGCATCTTATGAATTAGGCGATGCTTCTTCTTCCATTCGAATTGCCGTGATGGATTACGGAGTCAAAAGAAATATTTTACAATGTATGGTTGATCGAGGGGCTTATGTAAAAGTGTTTCCTGCAAAAACTTCATTGAGTGAAGTGAAGCAATTCCAACCTAATGGATATTTTATTTCCAATGGTCCTGGTGATCCGGCTCCTATGGATTATGCCATCAATTTGGTGAAAGAGGTATTGAAGGAGGATAAGCCTGTGTTTGGAATTTGCTTGGGGCATCAACTGCTGGCACTTGCCAATGGTATATCTACTTTCAAGATGCATCACGGTCATCGCGGGTTGAATCATCCAGTAAAAAATGTAATTACAGGACGTTCAGAAATTACTACGCAAAATCATGGTTTTGGCGTGGATCCTGAAGCTGTGAAAAAGGCTAGTCATATAGAAATTACACATGTCAATTTGAATGATCAATCTATAGAGGGAATACGGGTAAAAGGAAAGCCAGCATTTTCAGTGCAGTACCATCCTGAGGCCACCCCGGGTCCTCACGACAGCCGTTATTTGTTTGATCAGTTTATTGATATGATCCGGCACTCTAAAAACTGATCATGCGTATTGCCATTATCAACGGACCTAATCTAAATCTGCTTGGCAAAAGAGAACCGGGTATTTATGGCACCCAGTCTTTTGAGGACTTTTTGACATCACTACGCAATCAGTATCCTGCAGTTGAAATATCCTATTATCAAAGTAATGTAGAGGGCGAATTGATCAATGAACTACAGCGGGTAGGATTTGAGTATGATGGAGTTGTTTTCAATCCGGGAGGCTACACACATACTTCTGTTGCTATTGGGGATACTGTGGCAGCAATAAAAACACCCGTTATCGAGGTGCATATCTCTAATGTACATGCCCGTGAGGAGTTTCGTCGTCACTCCTATGTAAGCCCACATGCTGTTGGCGTCATAGCAGGGTTAGGATTGCAAGGGTATGCACATGCCCTTGCCTGGTTTATCAACCAAACAGGTTCTTAACTTCTTTAAATTATTTGCTCGCAGCTTGCTGGATCTTGTTCAGCTTACCCACGTACAAACTGCGTCCATGTGTGCCCAATACAATTTCATTTTCCCGTTGTTGTATGGCAATATCATGAATGGGAACAGAGAGTGGTAATCCGCTATGCCAAGCTTTATACGTTTTACCTCCGTCTTTACTCACATAAACACCTCCATCTGTACCCACATAAAGAATTGACGGATTAACAGGATCTTCTCTTACCACATTTACGGGTTCAAGTGGAAGGTTGCCGCTGATATCTTTCCAGGTATTTCCACCATCTTCACTAACATACACATACGGATTAAAATGATCGTGACGGTATCCGTTTAAGGTTACATACACTCTGTTTTCGGCATGCTGAGAAGCTACCACACGGCTGACCCAAAGATTTTTAGTATCAAGACCGGCAGCAGGGGTAAAAGTTCCTTTCTTTTTGGGAGTTGCAGCAACCTGCTGGTGTATTGCATTCCAGGTGTAGCCGCCATCAGTTGAGCGATAAATGCGTCCATCATCACTTCCGGTATAAAGTAATCCAAAACGAATCGGGGATTCATCAATTGTAGTTAAAGTGCCATAGGGAACATTGCCTTTGATACCTCCACCTGTAAGGTCAGCGCTCATCGCAATCAAAGTATCTCCTTTATTCATGGAGCGGTATAATCGGTTGCTGGCGTAATAGAAAATATCAGGTTGATGACGGCTGAGTAGGATTGGGGTTTGCCAGTTAAATCGCAAAGGCTTTTCTCCCAACTCATGTTGCGGACGAATCATTTTTCCTCCACCTCTTTTTTCCCTGTTGTAGCGTGCATAAAATCCAAACTGAGAACCCGAATAAACAGTAGTGTTGTCTCGTTTATCAACTTGCGCTTGCATTCCATCTCCTCCGTTAATCATTCTGTATGCGTATTGTCCATCATCGGTCCATCCAATACTTTCACGGTGTGTAGAAGGTCCCCACCAGCTGCCATTATCTTGTAAACCGCCATACACATTATAAGGTCTGGCATCATCTGTTGTTACATAGTAGTATTGGCCAACAGACGGAGTATTGGCTTTGAACCAGTTCTTGCCATCATCATAAGTTAGATTGACGCCTCCATCATTTCCATTGATAAGATGAGAATCTTTCTTGGGGTTTACCCAAAGCGCATGATGGTCTGCGTGTACATTTTCTTTATCGATGGTTGTGAATGATTTTCCGCCATTAGTGGATACTTGTGCGGTAAATCCTAGAATAAAAACTTTATCGGGATTGGTATGCGAAGTGTAGATTTTAGCAAAGTAATATCCATAGGTATTGAAAATACTGATTGGTTTTTCATTCGCTTTTTTCCAATGCGCTCCTCCATCCTGGCTTACATATACTTCACAGCCTGCAATGCCTGTGTTCTGAAAACCATCATCGCTATCCAACCAATCCCATAGGGCGGACGGAGTTAATTTTCCTTCTGCCACTGCTTTTTTAATACTGCTTGCACTATGTTGACGTGGAAAACGATTCTTGCGAAGAAAGCTATCGAGCCGGCTACTGTTTAGGTTGGCAAAATCAGTTGTACTGATTGTTTTGAAAAGCTCTTTTGTATACACACTGTCTTGGGTTTCTTTTTTGCCAGGCAGCGGTGTATTGTTATCTACCACCGCATAAATTAAGTTAGCATTACCAGGGAAAGCGGTTAGTCCTATTCTTCCTATTTTATCTCCTTCCATAAAACCGGAGCCTGCTCCTGAAATTTTATTCCAGGTAGTACCTCCATCCACACTTTTGTAAATACCACTAGCCGGTCCGCTCTCTTCAAATTTCCAGGCCTCACGACTACGTTGCCACATGGCAGCATAAAGCGTAGTTGGATCGGCTGGATGCATTGCTAGATCTATACAGCCAGTTTGATTATTCACGAACAAGGTGCGTTGCCAGTTAGCTCCTCCGTCTGAAGTTTTGTACACGCCTCTTTCTTCATTGGGAGAATATAAATGTCCCAGTACGGCAACCCAAGCGGTGTTGGGGTCGGTGGGATGTAATTTGATATCACCTATGTGATGAGATTCTGCCAGTCCAAGGTGTTGCCAGTTTTTTCCATTGTCTTTCGAAAGGTAAACACCCATTCCTGCATAGGAAGAACGGCTGCTATTTGCCTCACCGGTTCCAGCCCAAATCATACGTGGATTAGATTTCCAGTTAATGGCGATGTCTCCCAGAAATAAAATATCCAGGTTATCCATGATGGGTGTAAAACTTTGTCCGTTATTGACTGTATGCCAAAGTCCTCCTGTTGCATAGGCTACATAAAATTCAGTGGGATCCTCGGGGTTCGCTTCAATGTCTACGACACGGCCGCTCATGATACTGGGGCCAATATTTCTGAACGAACTACTGTTTAGCAAAGAATCGTTCAATAAATTTTTCCGTTGCGCCATCGATTGTAGTCGAGCAGCAGCAGGGGTGGGTGTTACCATCACTTGTGCATACAGCGATTCAAAAAAAAGGCTACACGCAAAAGCAAGAAGGATAGCTGTCCATTCTTTTTTAACAAGTATACGGTTCATGAGAACAGTTTTTTGGTAGTAAATTGAGGTATGTTCAAACTTACTAAAATACTGGCATTCTCCTGGTTGTTATTACAAGGTTGGTTGCCTGCCACGGCCCAATGGAAGTCATTTTTATTGTCTCGCCGAGGTGATACCCTCAATCGGGTGGATCCATTGGACCGAAAACAGGGGCCTTGGGTGGAGAGCATACCTGAATTAAGGGGGGAACGTGGTTATGAGGAGGAAGGAAATTATCAAAATGGTCAGCGGGAAGGGCTTTGGAAACGATTTTCCCTCGAGGGAGTAAAAATTGCTGAAGAAAACTATCGCTGGGGAAAGTTGCATGGCAATCAGCGTTACTATTCCTACAATGGTGGTTTAATTAGGGAAGAACAGTGGCGAGCCATGGATCCGGCTATTGCCTATGATACGGTTGCTGTTTATGATTTAAAGGACCCAGATAAAAGAGTGGGCGAAGTGGTAGTCAAAAATGAGGGAATTGCTATGCGGCATGGCAGGATGGTTCATTATGATCCTCGTAGCGGACGGGTGTTGTTAGTAGAGAATTATGTAATGAACAAATTACAAGAAGAGGCTGTTACGCCTTCTGTTCCAGACACTACTCCCCGTGTAATTCCAAAAGTTTTACAGGACTTTGATAAAAAGAAAAAGAAAAATTAGGGAGTTTCTGTTTTGGTAAAATAGTGATGAAAGAAAAGTAGTTGAAAGGAAACTGCGTTTTTCCAGTAGTTCCAGTCATGTTTACCTGCTCGCGTAGTGTATTCGTGTGGAATGCCGCGCAATGCTAATTGTTGATGTAGTTTTTCATTGATGCCAAAGAAAAAATCTTCTGTTCCGCAATCAATGATTATTTCAGACTCACCTGGTTTTATTTTATCAACTAGTCCTGTAACAGAATAGTCGATCCATCGTTGTGCATGCTGCGTGGTATCTCCTAATAATCGTAATAGACTCCAGCTGCTTTTTCGAAAACGAAGATCAACGCCACCGCTCATACTGCCACAGGCACCAAAGGTGGTACTGTTTTTTAATCCAAGATACAAACCACCGTGTCCTCCCATACTTAATCCAGTAATAGCTCTTCCCATTCGATTGGCTTTGGTTGGGTAGTGGCTATCAATGTAGGCTGGAATTTCAACAGCAATGTAGGTTTCCCACTGCAGGGAATCGATTTCGGGACTGTTGATATACCAATCGTTATTTCCCTCGGGACAGACCAACATCATCTGATATTGGTCCGCATAGAACTTAAGTTCCGGCACCCTGATAATCCAGTTGGCATACCAGCCACCGTAACCATGTAATAGGTAGGTTACCGGGTAGAGCCTTTTTTGTTGAGTAGAGGCTGAAGGTTGGATAACCACACAGCGAAATGATTTTTTCATTGCCTTACTCTCAATCCAGACAGTATCTACGATTGCTGCCTGAACCGAGAGTAGTGCAAATGAAAATACGACAAGTAAGAAAGCCTTACGCATGCTTAGAATCCTTTCTTAGCTTCTTGTGCGCGTTGCATCGGGTTTCCGCTTTGGCCTCCGGCACCACGACGGGGTCCTTGGCCTTGCTTGAATATTGTAAAGCGAGAAGGTGCTTCAAATTTATTCCAGCTATTATTTTTTTCGTCGATGTCAGCAGTTTCACGAAGTGGATCCAACTTAACAGAAGCTACTTCTTTGTCTTTGATAAAGGCTTTAGTTACTTTTTTCTCATTTAAACGCCAAACCTGCGCAGGAATTTTTTCAACTTCTTTAGATCCATCCTTGTAGGTCCACTCAATGATAATTGGCATGATCAAACCTCCTTTATTGGAAAAAGTTAATTCGTATTGATGGAGGTTACTGAACTTAGCTTTTTCCTCAGCTGTTAACTTCTCTGGGGCAGCGCCACCAAAGCTCATTTCAATCTGTGCAGTATCATAAGGCTCTAATCCGCGGGCATAACGCCAGTAAAAATCACGCAGGGTAGTGTCAGCATCCGTTGCAAAAGTGATTGATTTGTCCTCTCGGTTGCGAATCTTGGAGATGTCCTCAAAAGAATTTACTAAGGGACGATCTGCGCTTCTTTTAAAAGAGCTCGCTCTTCCACCTGCTTGTGTAGCGGCAGTGTCTACCATCGCATACTTTACAGTATCAAGTGAGATATCACAAACATCCGTACTATAGAACCAACCTCTCCAAAACCAGTCTAGGTCTTCACCACTGGCATCTTCCAATGTACGGAACATGTCGGCCGGCTCAGGATGTTTAAAGGCCCATCTTCTGCAGTATTCTTTGAATGCGTAATCAAAAAGCTCACGACCCATTACCGTCTCCCGTAAAATGTTCAATCCGGTAGCTGGTTTTGAATAGGCATTGGGCCCAAACTGAACAATATTGTGACTATTACTCATGATGGGCTCCAATTGATCTTTAGGAAGCTTCATGTAATCTGTAATATAGGCGGCAGGTCCGCGGCGGCTTGGGAATTTATTGTCCCATAATTCTTCTGCGAGGTATTCAACAAAAGTGTTGAGTCCTTCGTCCATCCAGCTCCATTGTCTTTCGTCACTATTGATGATCATGGGGAAAAAGTTATGTCCCACTTCGTGAATGATTACTCCTAACATTCCATTTTTAGTACTCTCACTGTACGTGCCATCTTTTTCTGTTCGTCCGTAGTTAAAGCAAATCATGGGATACTCCATTCCATTGGATGCTTCAATACTTTGCGCTACAGGATAGGGGTAAGGAATTGTAAACTTCGAATATGATTTAATCGTATGGGCAACTGCTTTAGTAGAGTAGGGACGGTATAATCCATAGGCTTCTTTGGGATATCCGCTCATGCACATTACTTTTTTACCTTCTACCATGGCTGGCATGGCATCCCAAATGAATTTACGGGAGGAAGTCCAGGCAAAGTCGCGAACATTATCTGCTTTGTAAATCCATGTTTTCTTTTGACTTGATTTTTGTTTCTCTGCAGCTTTTGCTTCTTCGAGGGTAACTACTTCTATTGGTTCTTTAGTAGTTTGAGCCTTGTTCCAGCGGCTGAGCTGAGCAGGACTTAGTACCAACGGATAGTTTTGGCATTCTCCTGTTGAAAGTACCACGTGATCAGCTGGCACAGTCATTTGTACTTTAAAGTTGCCAAATGTCAATGCAAATTCTCCACGGCCGGTGAATTGCTGATTTTGCCAACCCTTAAAATCACTATATACACAGAGGCGAGGATACCATTGGGACATGGTGAAAAGATGATTTCCATCCTCAGGAAAGAATTCATACCCTCCACGTCCACCGATGGTCATACGGTCTGTGATCTTATAGTTCCAATCTAGTTTAAAAGCAAATCGTTGACCAGGCTTCAATGGAGTGGGAAGTTCAACGCGCATCATCGTTTTGTTGATGGTATAACGCAAGGGTTTTCCCAATGCATCCGTTAGCTTGGTGATTTGGAATCCAAGTCCATTATCTCCCTTTTCCTCAGCTGCTTGTTGCAATTGCTGTACGCTCAATTGTCGGCTTAACGATGAACTATTTTGGTAATTAGCGTTATTGACAGAACTATGTTCGTTCTCGTCCAACTGAAGCCACAAATACGTGAGTACATCTGGCGAGTTATTAAAATAAGTAACTGTTTCAGCCCCTTTTAATTTTAAATTTTTTTCGTCCAGTTCACAGACAATGTCATAGTCGCAACGTTGTTGCCAATACTTAGGTCCTGGAGCACCGCTGGCAGTGCGGTATTCATTTGGTGTTGGGAAAATAGTGCCCAACTGTTCAAACTTGTTACCGTGATTACTACCCGGATTGTTTTGAATGTTTTGTGCTTGTGCGGAAATAGTTCCAACAAGCAGCAGAAGAATTAGGAGCAGGTTTCTCATGATTGATGTATTAAAATTTTAATGGAAATCTATTGTAACAAATTCCAATGGAAACTCCCAAGGCAAGTGAGGATATTAAGTAGGAGTGAATCAATGGAGTAACTTTCATTTTATTTGTGATTAAGAAAGTGAGTCCCAGCAATAGGCTGACAATAACGAGTTGTCCAGCCTCAAGGCCTAGGTTAAATCCTAGCAGTCCCCATCCCAATTGTTGGTCGCTGGCCAGCATCATTCGGATTGTGTTGGCAAAACCCAACCCGTGGATCAAGCCAAAAAAAAGAGCTAAGGCATAACTTTTAAAGAGAGGTTGCGGTCCTGCGGATTTTTCAAATAAATTTCGTGCGGCCGTTATTACTATAGTTAGCGGGATAAAAAATTCTACCCATTTGCTGTCTACCCGAATCCAGTCCCACACACTTAGTACCAGCGTCAAGGAGTGACCCACCGTAAATGCAGTAACTAATATCAGAATTGCTTTCCAGTCTCGCCAACTATAGAGCGCTATGAGTGCAAGAAGAAATAGCTGGTGATCCAACGCATCTAAGCTGATAATATGCTCCCATCCAAAGGGAAAATAAAATTGAAATGCCTCCATAAGTCAGCTAACTATTTTCAAGAATCCGATCAAGCTATGAAAATAATCCAGAGTTTTGTGATTGGAAAATATTTTATGCAAGCGGTACTTACCTTGGTTGGCTGGCTTTTATGGGGAATTTTCCCCTTGGGGGATCAAAATCCAGTTATCCATCCATTTCATGTGGGCGTAGTGGAGATAAATCATAATGCTGCGGAAGCCACCCTGGAGGTACAGTGTAAGCTTTTTACTGATGACTTTGAGGCCGTGCTTTCTAAAGTCTATAAGCGAAAGGCAGATCTTATAGCAACTTCCCTTCATGCAAGTATGGATAGCGTGGTGCAGCATTATCTTAAAACGCATTTGTCCCTTCAGGTGAATGGAAAAACTGTATCGCTGAATTATTTAGGTTTCGAGCAAGAAAGGGAGGCTGTCTATGTATACTTGGAGGTTGAGAAGGCTCCTTCAATGATTGAAAAGGCCGCTGTTGAAACTAGTCTCCTTTATGAATTATACGATGATCAGGTTAACCTGATCCATTTTTCGACTCGCAATATGCGGAAAAGTGCTAAGCTGGAATACCCTGCAACAAGCGCTCCATTAGTTTTTTGATTGCTACTCCATATCCTCTCGAATGGATTCGCTGATTTCCACTAAAACTTTATCGATACGGTGCCCATCCATATCAATGATTTCAATGGAAAATCCCTTCCATTGAAATCTCTCGCCTGTTTTAGGAATCCTTTCCAGTTGGTGTAAAATAAATCCGGCCAGCGTGTCAAAATCTTGTTCGCCCTCATTCATCCATTCAGTTTTGTCGAATCGGGACAGAAAATCATAAAATGGAATTTGTGCATCAATCAAGAAACTTCCGTTCTCTCGTTCAATGATCTCGTAGTCGGGCCCTTCCTCTTGTGGAATCTCTCCCACAATAGCTTCCAAGATATCATTTAAGGTCAGCATTCCCTGTATGCTTCCATATTCATCAACAATAAACGCCGAATGAACTTTGGATGTTTTAAATCGCTCTAATACTTGATATGCAGAAATATTTTCCGGGATGAATAAGGCAGGTTGCATCACCTCTCCCAGCTGCAAATGGTCAGGACTTACATACAAATCTTTGATCGATACAACGCCTTTGATGGTATCGATACTGTCTTTGCAGATCGGATAGGCAGAGTGAGGTTCGCGAATAATCTTTTCTTTGATTTGCTCCTCCGTATCTTTTTCGCTAAACCAAATAATATCACTACGGTGTGTCATCAGCGAAGTGATACTGCGGTCGCTGAGATGAAAGACTCTTTCAATAATTTCCTGTTCTTCCTCTTCAATATTACCGGCTTCAGCTCCCTCCGTAATAAGGGTCTTAATCTCTTCCTCCGTGATGGCGTCGTTTGAACTTTTTCTAATTTTAAATATTTTGAAAAACAGAGTGCTGCTGCTATTGAGTAACCAAACGAAGGGATAAGTAATTTGTCCAAACACCCGCATCGGGCCCGCTACAGCCATAGCTAATTTTTCTGCCCGAATGAGTCCAATTCTCTTGGGTATTAATTCGCCAAAAATTATGGAAACAAAAGTGACCAGCACTACAATAATCAATGTAGCCAGTGTATCCGCTAGCTCAGGTTCTACTCCCTGATTTATCAAATGTGGCAGCAGTTGTTCACTAAACTGTTCTCCGGAATAAACCCCGGTAAGAATTGAAATCAGTGTGATTCCAATCTGTACAGCCGACAAGAAAAGCTCCGGGTGATTTGAAAGTTCCAGGGCCCGTTGGGCACGTTTATTCCCTTTTTCTGCTAAATGTTCCAGCCTTCCTTTCCTGGCAGAGACTAATGCAATCTCTGACATGGAAAATAATGCATTCAAAAAAATCAAGACGCCCAGGATAATGAAATCCATCTGTTTTAAATCGAGTTTTCGCTATCGAAGATAGCAAATCGAGGCTGTTTGTTGTATTGCTTTGCAAACAGTGCTGCAACGGTGGTTCCTACCATTGCGCCAACCAAAACATCAGCGGGGTAATGCACGCCTACATAAATCTGCGCGTAGCCAACCAAAAATGCCCAAAAAAACAATAAGTATCCAGTTTTGCCTAGCCATTTGCTAAGGGTTAAAAACATAAAGGTGGCTATTGCAAAATGATTGGCGGCATGATTCGAAATAAAACTAAAACCAGTTCCACAGTTGGGGATACGTAGTAATACCTCCCCGGCCAGTAAAGGATCGTTGCATGGCCTTAGCCGTTGAAAAGTCTGTTTTATTAGCTGGTTACCGATAAGATCTACCAGCCCCACAGTGGCAATCAAAAAAAAGATCCACCAGCCTGCTTTCTGTCTGAATCGGTAAATCAGTACAAGGAGCAGTATTACGTATGCTGGAATCCAGAAGGAGGGGGTCCGCCAAGAGGGTAGCAGCCAATCAAAGAAGGTGTTTCCCCCCGTGGAATTAACCTGTTTAAATAACCAACGATCCAATTGTCCGATTTTTTCCAAGCTAGTAATCTTTTGTACTAACAAAAGTAAGGAGCCTTACTGTTTAAGTTATGTTGTTTCTTTGCAGCATGTTCAGGTCACATCTTCGGATACCAAAGACCTTGTTGTGGGTCATTAATTTATTTTTTTTATTACTCCTGCTATTCACCACTTATCGGATTATAATTTTTTTTGCATTCAGGCCTGCTGATCTGGGATGGGAGCAGGTTTCATCCTCGTTCATACTGGGTCTTCGGTATGATCTTCGTTGGATTGCTATTGTATTGCTACCGATTGTATTGTTCAGTATTCAGCCTACGTTATCTCCTTTTTATTCTGATTCCAATAAACGATATTGGACCTGGTATCTGGCTATTCTGACCTTTGTGCTTTTCTTTTTTTTCGCAGCTGGTTTCGGAAGTTTTTCCTACAACCAAACCCCTCTTGACGCAGGTGCTATGAATTTTGCAGAAGACTTTACTATTTCTGTGAAAATGATCTGGCAAACTTATCCTTTGTTATGGATGCTTGTGGGCTTGATAGCAGCGGTTCTTAGTTTCCGATGGATGTATCATAAAAGTCATTGGCAGGTAATCAGTCAAACTGATGGCTTGGGCATTCCACATACACGTGGCTTCTTTATTGGAGGTGCGTTATTATTGAGTCTGTTTGTACATGGTTCTTTTAGTGTACATCCTCTTAAAAGGGAGGATAGTTTTCGTTTTCAGCAAAGCTTCTTGAGTTATTTGTCGATTAATCCGCTTCAAAATTTTGTTGGTACGTTAAGTCTTCGTCAGCCCAGCTACAACCAGGATCGTGCCAGGGCGCTGTATCCTGTTTTAGCAAATTGGATGGATTGGAGGTCTGCGGGTTCACTTTCATTTAACCGATCGGTTGGACCAAGAAGTACAGCCACAGAGAGCAAACCTAATATAGTGCTCATTCAGTGTGAATCATTTAGTATGTACAAAAGCAGTATGAGTCGAAATCCGCTTCATACTACTCCGTTCTTTGATTCACTTTCCAAAAGAGGGGTATTTTTTGAACGTTGTTTTGCTCCTACCTTTTCCACGGCAAGGGCTTTGTTTGCAATACTCACCGGAATTCCAGATGCGCAACTATTTAAATTTTCCAGCCAAAATCCTTTGGCGTTAAATCAATATACCCTTATCAATAGTTTAGAAGAGTATCAGAAGCATTACTTCTTAGGCGGAGATGCTGAGTTCAATAATTTTGAGGGTATTCTTCGTAATATTAAGGGATTGACCATGCATACAGGCATGCGTTCGTCCATTCCGCCAATTAATGTATGGGGGATTAGTGATAAGGATTTGTTTTTGGAAGCACATCAGGTTTTTAATGAGGCAAAGGCGCCATTTTTTGCTTACATACAAACATCCGGAAATCATCGTCCTTTTCAACGCGCTATTCCTCTTTCCGATAGTGGCTTTATCCGTGACACACTACCCGAGGATAAATTAGCAAAGTTTGGTTTTGAGTCAGTGGATGAATACAACGCTTTTCGCTACACGGATTATTGTTTTCGTTCTTTTTTTGAGAAAGCTTCCCGTGCTGATTATTTTTCTAATACCATTTTTGTACTGGTTGGCGACCATGGCGTTGCAGGAAATGCGCTTGCCGTATATCCCTCTGTCTGGACAACGCAACGGCTCACTGACCAGCATGTGCCACTTTTGTTTTATGCGCCTGGTTTACTGTCTCCACAGCGAAGAGAGGAGGTAGTTTCACAAATTGATGTATTGCCGACTATCGCAGGCTTATTACATCGTCCTTATGAAAATCGAACCTTGGGTCGGGATTTGTTGGATCCTACTAAAAAAAATCATTTTGCTTTTGTTACTAACGCATCCGATCGGATTGGGCTGGTGACTAACGACTATTATTTCACTAGACATCTAAATACGGGGGAGGAATTATTATTGCCCTTAAAGGATTCTATTTCAACGAAGTCATTCGGTGAGGTGAAAAAAACTCAACGAGCACTGTCTGAATTAACAGACGCGATTTTTGAGACCTCCCGATATCTAATTATGAATAATCGAAATTATTAGTGCTCACGCTGCGCGTAGAAAATCATCCGTGGTGATTGACCGGCATCAAAGGAATTTAACTGGTAGTCTCCCCACACTGATTTTATGGTAAGGCCCTGTTGAAGTAGCAACGCTGAGAGGATTTCTTTTGAAAACCGCGCCACTTTTTCGGTATGCGTAAGTACTATTCCTTTTTTAGGATCTTCTACGTCAATACGTTTATACAAGTGAGTGTTGTCATGCCAGCGCTCAATCGTAAAATTTATCTGACGTATTTGTTTTTGTTCTTTCGTTACCAGTTGTTGAATGGCCACTTCGCTATTTACATAATCCAATACCAAGATGCCATCTTTTTTTAATGCGGTGGCCATCATATGTAGCGCTCTCGCATGCTCATGCTTCGAATTGAAGTAGCCAAAGCTGGTAAAAAAGTTAAACACATAGTCCATGCTTCTTGCTGTATACAGCTGCCGCATATCGTGAATCTCAAAATGAAGTTGCGGTGTTGCAAATTGGTTTGCATACTTTATATTTTCCGGAGCTACATCGATACCTGTAACGTCATAACCATAACTAGCTAGTTGACGACTATGTCTTCCTCTTCCGCAGCCCACGTCCAACATTTTTGAATTAGGGTTTGGTTTAAAATAGTCTACCAATGTTGTAATAAAAGCTGCAGCCTCAGCGTCGTCCCGGTTTGCGTACAAAAGATGATAATAAGGAGAATTAAACCAGTTCTTAAACCACACTTTCTCTTCCATGCTGCAAAGGTAACATGAAGTACTTCCTTTTGCTTCACAAACTGTATTTTTGCAGCGCAAAACCTACCTATGTCTTTAATCAAAAGTATTTCCGGAATTCGAGGAACCATTGGGGGCCATGTGGGAGAAAATCTAACACCTCTTGATATCGTAAAGTTCACCGCAGCATTTGCAACAATCATTTGCGATGGAAAAACAACTCCGCGTATGGTGGTGGGGCGGGATGGAAGAATCAGTGGTTCGATGGTGCAACAATTGGTGATGCAAACCTTGGTTGGATTGGGTGTGGAAGTAATTGATTTAGGTCTTAGCACTACTCCTACAGTTGAATTAGCGGTACCTGCTGAGAAAGCGGCAGGAGGAATTATTATTACTGCAAGTCATAATCCACAGGAGTGGAATGCGCTCAAGTTGCTCAATGCGGAAGGAGAATTTATTGATGCTGAGGTGGGAAGAAAAGTGCTTCAGTTAGCAGAGAAAGACCAGTTTCAATTTGCCACGGTGGAGAAACTCGGTTCTATCGTTTCCAAAGATTATTTAGCAACTCATATTGATGCAATTATTAATTATCCCTTGGTCGATGCAGCATTAATTGCGTCCCGCCAATTAAAAGTGGTGGTGGATGCAATTAATTCAACAGGGGCCACTTATGTTCCTGCTCTTTTGAAAAAATTGGGTGTTCAAGAGGTAATTGTGATCAATGAAAAAATCAACGGACAGTTTGCGCATAATCCTGAGCCACTCCCTGAACATCTTAGAGGACTTTGTGAGGAAGTAGTGCGTCAGGGAGCTGATCTTGGTATTGCCGTAGATCCGGATGTGGATCGTTTATGTTTTGTAAATGAGGATGGTACTTTGTTCGGCGAGGAATACACGCTCGTAGCTGTAGCTGACTACATTCTTTCCAAAAGAAAAGGTAACACTGTCAGTAACATGAGTAGTACCAAATCACTTCGGGAAGTAACTATTTCAAGAGGGGGAGTTTATACGCCTGCAGCCGTGGGCGAAGTTAATGTGGTGAAAAAAATGAAAGATACCCATGCTGTTATTGGCGGGGAGGGAAATGGGGGAATTATTGTTCCTGATTTTCATTATGGCCGAGACGCATTGATAGGGATTGGACTTTTTCTCACCCATTTTGCTGGACAGGATAAGGCGATGAGTGGGTTTAGGAAAAATTATCCGAATTACTTTATCTCAAAAAATAAAATTGAACTTCCTGAAGGGATAAATTTGGTGGTGTTACTGGATAAGCTATCCGAAAAATACAAAAAGCAGCCCCAGAATAGGGAGGATGGGCTTCGTATTGAGTTTGATCAGGACTGGGTGCATTTACGCGCTTCTAATACAGAACCAATTGTTCGCATTTATGCCGAGAGTGATCTGGAAACAAAGGCAAGCAATATTGCTCAACAACTTTTGCGGGATATTCGGGAAAATTCCCTTTCTGGATCCTAGTGTATATTCGCATAACTCATGACACGCGTCTATTTTGATAATGCTGCTACCACTCCAATGGACCCACAGGTTTTGGAGTACATGATTCCCTTTTTACAAACACATTTTGGAAATCCTTCCTCTATTTATTCATTTGGACGAGAAACACGACTGGCTATTGAGAACGCTCGAAAGTTGGTGGCTCAATTATTGGGAGTGAAGCCTGGAGAGATTTTTTTTACAAGCGGAGGAACAGAGAGTGATAATATGGCAATCTGGTCTGCTATCGAAGACTTGGGATGCAGACATATTATTACCTCACCAATTGAGCACCATGCTGTTTTACATACTGTAAACGCATTGGCAAAACAACGACAACTCTCTACGGAGCTTTTGCGAATTTTACCGGATGGTCATATTGATCTAGCTGATTTAGAGAGAGCATTGGCTTCCTCTTCAACACGTTGCTTAGTATCCTTGATGCATGCTAATAACGAGATAGGAAATTTATTAGATATTGAAGCGGTGGGTGCGTTATGTGAAAAGTATGATGCAATTTTTCATTCAGACACAGTTCAAACAGTTGGGCACTACCCGTTAAATTTATCGAAATCAAAAGTTCATTTTGCTACCGGTGCAGCACATAAGTTTCATGGTCCAAAAGGAGTAGGTATTCTTTTTATTGCTGAACATGTAAAGGTTAATCCGCTTATTCATGGTGGCGGGCAAGAGAGAAATATGCGAGCAGGTACTGAAAATGTTTCAGGGATTGTGGGTTTTGCCAAAGCATTAGAATTAGCTGCTTCTAATCTTCAGCACGATCAAACACATATCCAATCCCTCAAAACTTACTTAGCAACTCAGCTGCAAGCACAAGTGCCAGGTGTGCAATTCAATGGAGATTGGAATGGAGCTTGTTTGTATACAGTTTTGAATGTTTCTTTCCCTCGTACTCCTCAGTCAGAAATGTTATTAATGAGCTTGGATATGCAAGGTATCTGTGTTTCTGCTGGTAGTGCATGTAGTAGTGGCGCCAACCAGGGTAGTCATGTAATTCAAGCATTGCCAAAAGGCAATGAGGGTGTTCCTATTCGTTTTTCTTTTTCAAAATTCAATACTAAAGAGGAAGTAGATCTCTTACTGGTTAAATTGAAGCAATTGCTCTAGCCTAATTTTAAAGGCTGTGCCAGGGATTTCGGCGGGTGGACTGCATATACTTCCTGAGATCTCTCCAAAAGGCAAGTATCATGTAAATGATAATGGGAGACCCCAAGGTCAAAACTGAGGTGTAAAGGAAATACTGTCTAATCCGGCTGGTTGAAATACCCAATTTGAGCCCAATTGCGGTACAAACCCCATAGACATTCCATTCTACCAGACTTTTAAGCTTTTCCATAGGAGGGCGATAAAATAATTACAATCAAATTTACAAAAGTCAGACGATCCCTCGGGCTGATTTTCTTAATTTTGCAGCGCTAAATCTCCAAAAATCAATTGTATGGTGTTTGATCTGAATCTGATAAAGAAATTATATGCTGCTATGCCAGCCCGCGTTGATGCTGCCCGTAAGTCCCTGGGTCGTCCTTTAACGCTTGCTGAAAAAATCTTGTACTCCCATCTTTGGGAGGGCATAGCTCCTGTCGATTTCAAGCGGGGTAAGGATTATGTGGATTTTGCACCTGATCGTGTGGCCATGCAGGATGCTACGGCTCAGATGGCGCTGCTACAGTTTGATACGACGGGTCGTAAAAAAGTTGCGGTTCCGTCCACAGTTCATTGTGACCACCTGATTGTTGCTAAAAGTGAAGGAAAGGCTGATTTGTCCAAGGCGGTAGCGGATAACGAAGAGGTTTATAATTTTCTTGCTTCGATTTCTAATAAGTATGGCATAGGGTTTTGGAAACCGGGTGCAGGAATTATCCACCAGGTTGTTTTAGAGAATTACGCATTCCCCGGCGGTATGATGATTGGAACCGATTCTCATACGGTTAATGCTGGAGGTTTAGGAATGGTTGCTATTGGAGTAGGAGGAGCTGACGCCTGTGATGTAATGGCCGGTTTGAGCTGGGAATTATTAATGCCAAAATTGATTGGTGTTAAGCTGACTGGTAAATTGAATGGATGGACCTCTCCTAAGGATGTGATCTTAAAAGTAGCGGGTATTCTTACTGTTAAGGGGGGTACCAATGCAATAGTGGAATATTTTGGTGAGGGAGCTACCAGCATGAGCTGTACAGGTAAAGGAACCATTTGTAACATGGGTGCTGAAATTGGCGCAACTACCTCCACGTTTGGTTATGACGAAAGTATGCGTCGTTATTTGGAGGCCACCGGCAGAAAAGAAGTAGCCGATGCCGCAGATCAGGTTAAAGCATATTTAACTGGCGATCCTGAGGTCTATGCGCAGCCTGAAAAGTATTTTGATCGCGTGATTGAGATCAACTTGAGCGAACTGGAGCCACACTTAAACGGCCCCTTCACTCCTGACTTGGCAACTCCAATTTCCCAGATGAAGGAGGTCGCTGCCCAAAACGGTTGGCCAACCAAAGTGGAAGTGGGATTGATTGGAAGCTGTACTAACTCCTCCTATGAGGATATCAGTAGAGCAGTGAGTTTGGCAAAACAAGTTGCGCAGAAAGGTTTGAAGACAAAAGCTGAATTTACCATCACACCCGGTAGTGAATTAGTTCGCTATACAATTGAGCGTGACGGATTCTTAGACACGTTCTCACAGATAGGAGCGCGTGTGTTCGCTAATGCATGTGGCCCTTGTATTGGTATGTGGGATCGAATGGGTGCGGAGAAGCAAGAACGCAACACCATTGTTCATTCTTTCAATCGCAATTTTGCAAAACGCGCTGACGGAAATCCCAATACGTTAGCCTTTGTGGCAAGTCCTGAGTTGGTTACCGCTTTGGCAATTGCCGGTGATCTTACTTTCAATCCAATTACCGATACACTAATAAATGAAAAGGGGGAGGCTGTTAAATTAGATCCTCCTAGTGGTGATGAATTACCTCATAAAGGATTTGCAGTAGAGGATGCCGGTTATCAGGCACCGGCTGAAGATGGTAGCAAGGTGCAGGTGGATGTTAAAGAAGATAGCAAGCGTCTACAGTTATTATATTCTTTTGCGGCTTGGGAGGGTACTGATTTAAAGGGATTAAAATTGTTGATCAAGGCAAAAGGAAAGTGTACCACGGATCATATCTCCATGGCGGGCCCCTGGTTAAAATTCCGTGGCCATTTGGATAATATCAGTAACAATATGTTGATTGGTGCGGTTAATTTTTTCAATGACAAAACTGACCTTGTTAAAAACCAGTTGACAGGAGCTTATGGACCAGTTCCATCCACACAACGCGATTATAAGGCTGCAAGTATTGGTTCAATTGTAGTGGGTGATGAAAATTATGGCGAAGGTTCTTCCCGTGAACATGCTGCTATGGAGCCCCGTCATTTGGGCGTACGGGTAGTGCTTGTTAAATCATTTGCTCGTATTCACGAGACCAATCTGAAAAAGCAAGGTATGTTGGCGCTGACTTTTGCCAATAAGGATGATTACAATAAAATTCAGGAGGACGACAATATTGACATTGTTGGACTCACTGCGTTTACACCTGGAAAGCCCTTGGAAGTTATATTAAAACATAGTGACGGGAGTACTGAAACCATCCAGGCTAATCATTCATATAATGCGCAGCAAATTGAATGGTTCAAAGCGGGTGGTGCCTTGAATGTGATCAGAAAGCAATTTGCAAGCTGATTATTTTCCCCAGCGATAGGTGCTGATATCAAACCCGGCTAGATCTAATACCCGGTCAGTTACAGTGGCGGCTACTGCCTCAATGGTTGCTGGTTTGCTATAAAAAGAGGGGGTTGCTGGACAAATAATGCCGCCTGCAAGCGTCACTGTTTCCATGTTACGAATATGGATTAGGTTGTACGGAGTGTCACGCACCACACAAATCAGTTTTCTTCTTTCTTTCAGTATAACGTCTGCAGCTCGAGTTATTAAATCACTTGAAACTCCCGTGGCAATCCGTCCTAGGGTTCCCATGGAGCAGGGGATAATGATCTGCGTATCGTACTGTCCTGATCCGGAGGCAAAGGGGGCAGAAAAATCGGTGGTGCTATAAAATTTTACCGGATAATTTTTCCAGTTTTCATTCTCTAATTCGGTTTGCCAGACCTCCTTGGCGTTAACCGTCATAACCATTGCCAACTCAGACCACTGGTCTTTCAGGGATAGCAACCTCTCCAAAAGACTGGATGCATAGATTGAGCCGCTAGCTCCTGTTACACAAACTACTACTCTTTTCATGCTTTATATAACCAATTATGGGCCAAGAGGTTCAGTACGTAAGTAATTATTATTAATTAACCCTTAAGTGACAAATTATTGACTAAGTTAACTGCCTTATTCCTTCAATTCTACATAAATTCGACATGAATTTTCATAGGATAAGGTTTAATGGTTAATGGTTTTTGATTAGGGTCCCCCGATTTCCATCGGGGGTTCTTTTTTTAATCCTTTTTTGTGTTTTCGTTTCCAAGGTTTTTCAGGATCCAGTTTGTTTTCATGCTCCAAAGATGAAAAGTAGTATTGTCAGGTCCGCCCCCGATACCATGATTTTTATTAGGGTAATAGAAACTATCAAAATGAATATTGGCCTTAACTAGCGCGGTAACCATTTGGGTGGCATTTTGGAAATGCACATTATCATCTGCTGTTCCATGCACCAGTAAATACTTGCCTTTAATTTTTTCAGCATGGTTGAGCGGGGAATTATCGTCATAACCTTTTGGATTCTCTTGCGGAGTGCGCATATATCTTTCTGTGTAAATATTATCATAAAAGCGCCAGCTGGTTACGGGTGCTACAGCAACTGCGGCATGGAATACATCAGCTCCTTTTGTGATAGCAAGCGTACTCATAAATCCTCCATAACTCCAGCCCCAGTGTCCAATCTTGTTTTTGTCTATATAGGGCAACTTGCCTAATTCACGCGCTGCATCAATCTGATCCTCTATTTCAAGCTTTCCTAATTGCAGGTAGGTTTTTTTCTTAAACTCCTCACCGCGGTAACCCGTTCCTGTATTATCTACGCTCACAACAATAAATCCTTTTTGTGCGAGTAATTGATGCCAAGTGCTCACCGCACCAAAACGATTGGCTACCTGTTGTGAACCTGGCCCTCCATAATTACAAAACAGCACAGGATATTTTTTAGTGGCATCAAATCCAGCTGGTTTCAATAACCATCCATTCAGTGTGTCACCTTTACTATTGGGGATACGAATAAAGTCAGCATTGGCAAAGCCATATTCTTTCATTTTTTCCTGTAGCTTATCATTTGTTCCTAGCTGTGCTAGTAAGCGGGCGGAGATCCCTTTTTTCTTCTCAACCACCAACTGATATCGGCTTACTTGTTGCGGAGTGTTGATAGTAGAGTAGTAGAGGAAAAACTCACTGAAATTGTCATTGAACACGGCGCGATTCCATCCCTCTGTAGTAGTCAATGCTGTGGTGTTTTTTCCGGAAAAGTCAGTAGCCATAACATTCCTGTCCATGGGTCGTGGCGCTGCTACTGTATAATAAACTCGTTTATTTTTTTCGTCAACACCATTGATCTCCGCAATTTCCTGTGTGCCCACTGTCAATTGTGATTTTATAGTGCCATCAAAGCTATAGAGGTAAAGATGTCTGTATCCATTCATCTCACTGGTAAATAAAAATTGTTTACCATCTTGTAGAAACCACCAGTCATCATTGATCTCAACAAAATATTTGTTTTTCTCTTCGTATACTAGCCGACTTTTGCCGGTGCTAGCTTCCGTGGCCAAGAGTTTCAAATGGTTCTGGTGTCTGTTCATCCAAAAAACAATCAAGGTGTTGTTGTCCAGTGTCCATTTAATTCTTGGAATGTAGATGTCGCCAGTTTCTGTTTCTGCTTTGACTTTATTTCCGGTTTTTACATCATATACATAGATCTCTACGGTTGAATTATCATCACCTGCTTTGGGATATTTATATCGATAATCTGAGTTGTGCGAATTATCATAGAAAGTCATGTTGAACTCCTTCACTTTTGACTCATCAAATCGGTAGTAAGCAAGATGTGTACCATCTTTATTCCAGGCATAGGCTTGTGAAAATTCAAACTCCTCTTCGTAAACCCAATCGCAATTTCCGTTGATAATAAAGTTCCATTTACCATCGGTTGTAACTGGCCTATTTTGGCCTGTTGCTACCTCGTATAGGTACAGATTATTCTCATACACATAGGATACAAATTCACCAGTTGGGGAAAAAGAGGCATGGATGAATTTTGAATCATTTTGCACAGCAACCGTTCCAAGTGGACCTGTCAATTTTATTAATTGTGTGTCGTTGTTCACTACTTGAAGAAGATGTACTACTGACTTAGAGGATCTTCTGTAAATAGGCTCTGTTTTTGTCTTGACAAGCCATAATCCAGGCTTAGATGGACATGCTACCACATCGTCAGGACGTACAATGGATTTTCCGGTTTGATCCTTATATCGACTCCATTGCCAGGCCGGTTCTTTTGTGCTAGTATCAAAACGAGCATTCACAAACTCACCACGGAATGTTCCTTTTTTATACAGGTCTTCCAAAGTGATCTGTCGAGATTGAGCCAGGGATAGCAGAGGAGCACAAAGTAGTGCAAGGAGTAAAACACGCATACGTTTCTATTTAGATAGTAAATGTATAAAAAAAGACGGCCTTTAGGGGGCCGTCTTTAAACTCTTTGATGAGTGGGGATTATTTCTTTTCAGCCATATCAGGCACTGCCTCCACTTTGTAGGCACCGGCATCTAATTTGACCTTGGTTTCAGAGAAGGCCTTCAGTGTTGCCTGGATATCTTCATCGTTATGGATTGCGGAGGGAATCAACCGATAAATGATATGCCCTTTAGGTATAACAGGGTAGACAACGATAGAGCAGAAAATGCCATAGTTCTCCCTTAAGTCCATAACCATAGCTGTTGCTTCCTCTACACCCCCTTTCATATAAACTGGAGTTACCACCGAGTCTGTTTTGCCAATATCGAATCCACGTTCTTTTAATCCTTGTTGCAGTTTCAGCGCATTGCTCCAAAGCTTGGCTTTATATTCCGGGTGATCCCGTAATAACTCTAAACGTTTCAGGTTGCCCACCACTAGGGGCATGGGTAAGCTTTTGGCAAATATTTGAGAACGAATATTGTAACGTATAAAGTCCATGATCACTTTATCCCCAGCCACAAAAGCCCCTATGCTAGCCATGGATTTGGCAAACGTCGAAAAATAAATATCAATTTTATCCTGCATTCCTTGCTCTTCTCCGGCACCTGCTCCTGTTTTTCCAAGTGTACCAAAGCCGTGTGCATCGTCCACTAATAGGCGGAATTGATACTTATCTTTCAATGCAGCAATTTCTTTTAGTTTTCCTTGATCCCCAGCCATTCCAAAAACACCTTCTGTAATAACAAGGATACCTCCTGCTTTTTGCTTTTCAACTAGTGCAGTGGCTCTTTGTAATTGTTTTTCACAGTCCTCCACATCATTGTGTTTGAAAACATATCGATGGCCTGGATGCATACGTAATCCATCAATAATACAAGCATGACTTTCTGCATCGTATACGATCACGTCATGACGGCCACATAATACATCAATCACACTGAGCATACCTTGGTACCCAAAATTCAGTAAGACAGCATCCTCTTTCATCTCAAATGCCGCTAATTCTGCTTCTAGTCTTTCATGATGATTGCTATTCCCACTCATCATGCGGGCTCCCATCGGGTAGGCAAGTCCATATTCACGTGCACCATCGGCATCCGCTTTTCTAACTTCTGGATGATTAGCAAGACCGAGATAGTTATTGAGACTCCATACTATCATGTCCTTGCCACGAAACTTCATCCGGCTACTAATCTCTCCCTCCAGTTTTGGAAATGCAAAGTATCCATGGGCACGCTCTCGGTGTTGACCCAGAGGACCCGCGTTCTTCATTAGTTTCTCAAATAAATCGGCCATATGCTGGTTTTAATAGGTTATTTTCAGCTGCAAAATTACAATTTTTACTCTTTATTTCCCAGTGAGTCGGCTTGCTAAAATCCCTTTTTGATCGCTGCGGGGGAAACGGGTGTTCCTTTCACAAATCGTTCCATCCACTCCAATTGCTCAGCCAACACGTGCAACAAATTTTCCTTGCCAGTATATCCATGTGATTCATAGGGCAGGGTAATATACCGGGCGGTTCCCCCATGTCCTTTGATTGCATTGTACATACGTTCGCTTTGTATGGGGAAAGTACCTGTGTTATTGTCCAATTCTCCGTGAATCAGCAAAATGGGTGTTTTAATTTGATTGGCATAGCTAAAGGGACTCATTTTGTTATATAATTCGGATGCTTGCCAATAGGTTCTATCCTCGTTTTGAAATCCAAAGGGGGTAAGCGTCCGGTTGTAAGCACCACTCCGGGCAATACCTGCTTTAAAGAGTTTTGTATGGGCCAGTAAGTTTGCTGTCATAAACGCACCATAACTATGTCCTCCTACGGCTACACGGGAAGGATCACCCACACCGCTTTGATCCAATGTATTTATTGCAGCCTCTGCATTCATGGTTAACTGTTCTATGAAATTGTCATTAGGTTTTCCATTTTCAGTAGTAGCAACAATTGGCATTTCTGCATTGTTAAGGACTGCATATCCCTGTGTTACATAAAATACTGGAGATCCTCCACTCAAAAAAGTAAAACGGTGTTCGCTACCTCTGATCTGTGCAGCATCAGCAGCTGAATTATACTCAGCTGGATAAGCCCAGATCAGTACTGGTAGCTTGCCGTCTCTCTCTTTGTTGTATCCTTTAGGTAAGTAAAGATCTC
>ENA-OUVC01000234-OUVC01000234.1-marine-metagenome-genome-assembly--contig:-NODE-234-length-39495-cov-4.889746_pt1 | contig 39495 bp, 29 predicted proteins | sample MGYA00248622_ERZ508571 | MGnify/ENA primary metagenome ERZ508571 (study PRJEB26236, sample SAMN06267175) | marine metagenome | isolation source: Columbia River Estuary | place: USA:Columbia River Estuary... | reverse complement strand
TGTAGCAGAAGAAGCTCCAGCAACAGAAGAAGTTGTAGCAGAAGAAGCTCCAGTAGCTGAAGAAGCTCCAGTAGTTGAAGAGGCTCCAGCAACAGAAGAAGTTGTAGCAGAAGAAGCTCCAGCAACAGAAGAAGTTGTAGCGGAAGAAGCTGAAGAAGCTCCAGTAGCTGAAGAAGCTCCAGCAGCAGAAGAAGCATCAGAAGAAGCTGCGGCTGAATAAGCTTTATGCAAAAAAAAGATTGTTTTTATTTAGGAATAATAGCGAAACTTCACGGATTTAAAGGTGAAGTTTCGTTGTTTTTGGACGTTTCTAATCCAGCTGATTACGCAACGTTAGATGCTGTATTTGTAGAAATTGATGGTGGACTTATTCCATTTTTCGTTCAAAACATCAAGATTAAGACCAAGGGTTTCGTGGCTGTGAAATTCCAAGGTGTCGATAGTGAAAAAGATGCGCAACGCATTTTGAAAAAGCCAGTTTACCTTCCTGAAACATTTTTACAAGAGTTAGATCAGACTTCATTCTATGATCACGAAATTATTGGTTACACCGTAATCGATGAAGTTCATGGCGATGTAGGAATTGTTGAAAATGTGATTGATATGGCTGCAAATCCATTGTTGCAGTTAGATAAAGATGGAGTAGAGGTATTGCTTCCGATTTTTGATGGACTCGTTCAAAAAGTTCAGCGCAAAAAAAAGGAGCTTCATGTAAAAGCTCCTGAAGGATTAATCGATTTGTATTTAGGTTAATTCACCTTTAACAAGCCCATGGCAATTTTCATGCGAATTACTTTTTTCGCAGCTTCATCCACTTTCTTTTTGAATTCTTTATTCGTGCGGTAAGCAGTCAAAATCTCTTGATGCGCTTTCTTTGCATCCAATGGCATTAATACGATGTCACATCCCGCATTGATTGCTTTATACGCAGCCTGTGGGACATTCACGACGCCTCCCATGTTCATGGCATCCGTAACGATCAGTCCTTTGAATCCAAGACTGTCTTTCAGTAACTCCGTCACAATTTTCTCTGAACAGGTAGATGGCAATCCTTTTGTGTCGTATTTCGCGTTGTTCTGAACGGCAATGTGCGCAACCATAATCGATAAAACGCCATTCGCAATCAATGTTGGGTAATTACCGATTTCTTTCATCTCTCCATCAATCACCTGTAACGCTTTGTGCGTATCTCCAGTCACAAGTCCGTGTCCTGGGAAATGTTTTGCTGTAGCGATGATGTTATTGCGTTGTGTTTCTTGAATAAAGGCATCGGACCATGGAATGATATTCGCCGGAACAGCACCAAAACTTCTAAATCCAACCGTTGTGTTTGGTGACATATCTACAACTGGAGAAAAGTTATAGTTGATTCCAATTGCATTCAAATCGCCAGAAATGGTTTTTGCACAAGTAATTACTTCATCTACATTCTTTAATTCGTTTGCTTTTTTAACGATGGTTGAACCAGCAATTTTACGGTTCACTAAACTCGGTTCCGCATCTGCGCTATATAAAAAGGGAAGATTGCCAAGTTTCGCATTGTTGGACTCAAAATCTTTGATCCATGAACTAAATTCTTCTTTGGTACCGTTCAACATCAATACACCACCAATCACTCGGTCTTTGATGTGTTGATCAATGGTTGCTTTTGTTTGACCCAAGCGTCCAACAGCTGGCATGATCAATTGTGCAACAATGGCAGTGTCATCCATTTGTTTAAAAACGCGCTCAACTTCTTTGTCTAATGCAGGATTATCTTTTAAGAAATCAGCCAATTCAAAACTGATTTCCGTTTTAGGTTGAATAACCTTCGCTTGTTTTGTCGATTCATTTGATTGCGCACATCCTTGAAATAGGAGTCCGGCTAGAAATAATGGGGTGATGATTTTTTTCATAGTATAAATTGTCAGTTTCAAATTTAAGGATATCCCTTTTAGACAGATGAGTTATTTGTTGAAGAAATAACCAAGGTCTTGTCAATAACTATGCCTAAGCTTCCAATCAAGACCTGTCCTAAAAAAAAAGCTTAACTTTAATTTAATATTGCTTAAAATTTGCGCAATTAATACAATGAAGTGTCATCAAAGCAATAAACACAAACGTTATTTATGAAAAACCTCCTTTTATTTCTCTCCCTTTTTTCGTGCTTTGTCACCTTTTCACAGGTTCAAAACTTCTATGATCGTGCCACAATTCAAACCATAGAGGTGTTTTTTAGTTTTTCGAATTGGGATGCACAACTTGACGCTGCAGTTGCTTCCGAAGCATATATCATTGCGGATTCTGTTCGAATCAATGGCGTTTCCTTTGATAGTTGTGGTGTGAAATACAAGGGGAATAGTTCTTACAGTCCTACGAATCAAAAGAATCCTTTACACATCGAACTCGATCACATTAAAGGAAATCAAGATTACCAGGGATATACCGATATTAAATTGCAAAATGGATACAAAGATCCATCCATGATTCGCGAGGTACTTTCCTATGCGATTCTCGAGCAATACATGGATTGTCCAAAAGGGAATTTTGCCAACGTGTATGTCAACGGTGTCTATCGCGGCCTGTATTCCAGTGCGCAGAGTATCAATAAAACGTTTAATGCGAATCACTATTATCAAAGTGGGGACACTTACTTTAAATGCAATCCAGTTGGTGGGGCTGGACCGGGAAGCACGGTGAGTCCGGATTTGAAGTACATCAGTATGGATAGCAGTGCTTACGCAAATGGATATGAATTACGCAGCACTTATGGTTGGAATCGTTTAGTAGATCTCATCAACACCTTGAATAATGACTTTACGAATATTGAGTCAAAATTGGATATTGATCGCGCGATTTGGATGTTAGCGTTCAATAATGTTCTTGTTAATTTGGATTCATACAGTGGGGCGTTCAGACAAAACTATTATTTGACTTGGGATAACAATGCACGATTCGTTCCGACCGTATGGGATTTAAACATGAGTTTTGCCGGGTTCCCTGGTGGAACAGGTTCAAGTTCAAGTACCACAACGTTAGATCCAATGTCCAACAGTACTTCGACGATTCATCCGCTCATTGTGAAAATCTTGGGCAATCCGATGTATAAACGCATGTATATGGCACATGTCCGTACGATGGTGCAGGAAATGTTTGCCAACGATTATTATTTAACTGTTGCGAACCAATTACGCACGACGATTGATGCAACGGTTAATTCAGATCCATATAAATTCTACACGTATACACAGTTTCAAAATAGTTTAACAACCGCAGTAACTGGAACCGGTGGTCCAGGTGGTGGTGCCAGCATACCAGGGATACAAGCCCTCATGAGTGCACGTGTTTCTTACTTCAATACAAATGCCAATTATGTTTTGGTTGCTCCTACGATTTCCAGTTTTTCTTCGTCTGTTGCCAGTCCTGTGTATAACCAAATGATTACGATCAATGCCACTTGCGCCAATGAAACGTCTGTCTTTTTGGGCTACCGCACGAATCACCAATTGAAATTCAATCGTGTGGCGATGTTCGACGATGGCGCACACAATGACGGTGCAGCAGGAGATCACGTGTACGGTGTTGATGCGCTCGTGAATGGCGTTGTTTTCGAATATTACATTTATACGGAAAATGCGAGTGCTGGATTGTTTAGTCCACAGCGAGCGGAACATGAATACCATTCTTTAACGGTTTCCGTTCCTTTTCCAACAGTTGGATCGGTTTTAATCAACGAAGTAATGGCATCAAATGCGACTACCGCTTTGGATCAAAATGGTGAAAATGATGACTGGATTGAATTGTACAATACGACTTCGAATCCAATTGATCTTTCCGGTATGTATTTAACGGATGACGCACTGGATTTAATGCTTTGGTCTTTTCCGGTTCCAACCACCATTCCAGCAAATGGATACTTAACGGTTTGGGCTGATAATGACGTGTTTCAATCAGGCTTGCACGCATCTTTCAAGTTGAATGCTTCTGGTGAATTGGTCATATTGAGCAACGGTGCAACCTTTCATGATCAAGTTGGATTTGGTGTTCAAACAACGGATGTTGCTTATGCGCGTTGTCCAGATGGAGGGGCAACATTTGCCTATGTAGTGCCAACGTATATGGCTTCTAACAATTGTAACGCTTCTATCGATCAGATGAATTTTGATGTGAAAATTTACCCAAATCCATTTAATGAACAGATTACCATTCAGCTTGATGAACAATTGACGTCTCAAGTAACGATCAGCGATGTGAATGGAAAAGTGTTGTTAAACGAGGAATATTCATCTCCTGAAAATGTCATCTCCACTACAAATTGGTCCAATGGAATGTACATTGTAACCATACAAAATGAACGTGGTATGAAAACGCTCAAATTAATTAAGTAAGGATGCTCCAAAACTATTGGACAAAAATAAAGCCCTGACAATATTTGTCAGGGCTTTATTTTTGATAGAGGATTATCTTGATTAGTCGTTACGTTGTTCTGTAGCTGATTTTTCTAGTTTCGCAAATTGTTCAGCGGTTAAAATGTTTTTTAACATCGCTTTTCTCGCTTCTTCGTTTGATTTGATGATGGCTTTCTTTTGCTCTTCAGAATAGTTCGACATCAAAATCCCTTGATTTTTTTGTGCAATACCTAAATGCACGGTGTACACTTCTTCTTGTTGAGCTGCAGTCAATTTCAACATGGTCGTTTGACTTTGAGTTAATGCTTGCGCATTTTGTTCAGGAGATTGTGCTTGTTGTGCAACAGCAGTTAATCCTAAGAAAAATGAAAAACATAAAATTTTAATTGCCTTCATGGATATTGTTTTTTGTAATTAGTTCAAATTTACGAAACGAAGTTAAGAAAAAAGAGAAAGTTCCCTATTCTTTATTCCTAGAAGAGACTAAAACTGAATTTATTCCGTTAATTTCGTTTAAAATTCACAATTGAAACTTCTTACCTCGCAACATATAGACAAACGAAAATGGGATCAAATGGTTGCTTCGGATGAGCAATTGGATTTTTTTTCTTTGTCCTGGGTGCAAGATATTTTGCATAAAGATTGGGAAATGCTCTGTGATGAAGAGGGGAATTACCTTCTGAATATTCCCAAAGGATCAAAACTTGGTTTTTCTTATCGCCTACAACCTTTCTTCATTCGATCCCTGCATGTTTCATCCAAACATCAAGGTGATTTAAAAGAGATTGTCCAATTTTTAAAGGAATCAGCGAGCTATGTTCAGTTAAATGTGGATTCCGAAAATCAAGATCTGTTTCACTCCTTTGGTAAATTTCAACTGCTCAATTTATCGAGTGATCTTGAAGGAATCAAAGCGAATTATGCAACGAATGCAAAGCGGATTTTAAAGAAAATTCCTGCTGACTTTATTCTTGGAGAGTCAACAGATGTTTCTGAATTCATTTCTTTTTTCAGAAAACAAAAAGGGGAGGAATTACGTGGTTTCACTCCAGCGGTTTGGCAACGCTTAACAAACTTATTGGAAGAAACACAACTTCGTGACATGTTAAGGATACGAACCATTCATCTGAATGGCCTTCTTATTGCTTCTGGAGCGTTCATTTCTCATAAAGGCACATCTTACTTTTTAAAAGGAACGGCAACGACAGAGGGGAAAAAGTTGGGCGGGATGTACGCCTTGATTGATCAGGAAATTTCTTCTATTCAAGGAACACACCACACCTTGGATTTTGTTGGTTCAAACAACGAAGCGATCGCCCAATTTTACCGAAAGTTTGGTGCTATCGACAAACCATACGGGATACTAAAGCAGAATAACCTTCCAGCTATTCTGCGTTTATTCAAGGCTTAATTGAAGATTAGCTCGTCAATAAATAACCAAGTTGGATTTCCTGCTCCAAGATGCCAATCAGGACAATTCCCTGGATTCACAATCGTGTAACGAATGCTTTTGATTTTTCGTGTTTTATCCGTTTCAAGAATTTGAGTGAATTTCTGGTTGTGTGGATTTTTATCCATGTTCGTAGCGGATGGAAGGGAAATAATTTGCGGATTTTGAAAGGTGATGCCGTCATATGAAATTTCATAACGAATTTCCTTTGGAAGAAAAATCCATGCCTTTTGATCACGAATACATGAAATACCAAATTCATGAATAGCCATCGGTTCTTTAAAGGTAACAGTTGCAACAATGTCTTTTCCATAATAGCCTTGATAATCACCAGTTCTGAACTCACCGCCTCCAAAAAGTCCGTCAATAAGTGCATTTTCTCCAGATGCTGCGTATTGATTTGAATACTTGGTACCTAATGTCAATTGAACATTTGGATTTTTACGGATGAATTGACTGGAAACAATCGCACTTTCAGCACTTATTCCAGCGGCATTTTTTCGGAGCAATTGTAAGTCAATAGTCGTTGTTTCTTTGATTTTAATCGGTTGCGTATAATTATTCCAAGGACCATTGTTCAAACGGAATTTCAATTCATAAGTGTCTGTTGGGGTCAAAACCACATGTCCCAATTCTAAATACAGCTCTTGATCGAAAATACGCTGTTCTGTTTTAACGAAAGGCGCAGGAACCAAATCTGCAGGAAGATCCACGGTATTCATTTGTGGATAGTTCGATTTCGCTGGTTTTTTATCGGTCATTTCAAACTCCAATTTTCCTCCAAGCATCAATATTTTGTGGTCAATTTGAAAGTCTGGAATCAATTTTCCATTCCATTTAACCGAAGCCACATAACAATTCGCTGCGCTCTGATTGTTGCAAATGATGTCAATTTTTGTGTTGCTTTGATTGTCCACATTTATCGTCGCTTTACTGAACAAAGGTCTTCCAATTTGATACAGGGTATTTCCTGGAGCAATGGGATAAAGTCCGAGTGAACTTAATACATACCAAGCGCTCATTTGTCCACAGTCCTCGTTTCCGGAAAGTCCATCTGGTTTCGCGTGATACATTTCCTTTAAAATACGATCGACGTAATACTGTGTTTTGTACGGAGCATTGGTAAAATTGTACAAATAAGCCATGTGATGTGACGGTTCGTTTCCATGTGCGTATTGACCGATTAATCCGGTAATGTCCGCTTGTTCGCGTCCTGACAATTTCATTTCTGTCGTAAACAAGCGATCTAACCACGCTTCCAAGGAGTCGCGTCCACCCAATAAATTTGTTAAGACTTCAATTTCATGCGGTGCATACAAGGAATATTGCCAGCTATTCGCTTCGGTGTAGTTGAAATTAACCTCTGATGGATCAAAGGGTCCGTACCATTGTGCGCCGCGACGTGCACGCATGAATTTCGTGTTTGGATCGAATAAATTCACGAAGGAAAAGCTACGTTTGCGGTACGTTTTCGCCATTTCCTCATTTCCCATGGCTACTGCCATTTCGGCAATGCAAAAATCGTCATAGGCATACTCCAAGGTTTTAGAAACGGATTCTGGTTCATCACTTGAACTCAAATATCCATTGTTAGCATAGGTTTGTTTTCCAAGTTCGTTGATGTTAGCGGTAAAATGCATGTCGTTTAACGCTTTTTTAGCGTCGTAGGACATTCCGGCAACTTTTGTTTTACCATCCAATCCTTTCATGTAGGCGTCAGATATGACACTAACACTGTGATAACCGATCATACATTCCGTTTCGCAGGCTGCTAATTCCCATACTGGAAGATCTCCGCCTTCATCAAATTGGCGCAAGAAAGTACGGATGAATTGAGTCGTTCGTTCTTGTTGAATCAAGGTAAATAAGGGATGATTCCCTCTGTATGTATCCCAAAGTGAAAACACCGTGTATTGATTGTCCTTTACCAATTGATGAATTTTCTGATCGCGTCCGCGGTAACGTCCGTCTAGATCACTCATCAAATTTGGAGCAACCATGCAATGATACAAACTCGTATAGAAAATGATGGCATCTTCGAAATTCAATGCATCCACTTTGATTTTACTTAATTCCTTGTTCCATTTTTCAACATTACGGGAATACACTTGCATAAAATCAAAACCCGGTATTTCAAGTTGTAAATTATGTGCAGCTCCTTTTTGATCCACATGTGACATACCCACCTTGACATACAGCACTTTGGTATCCTTCGGAAATTCGAGCAATAATTTATGTGTCCCAGCGATTTTCACTGGTTTGGCAGAACTGAATGGGGTGGAAGTTTCTAAATGAAAATAAAAGTGTTGTTCGTTTGCCCATGCTTCTGAAACTCTTTTTCCAGAGATGCTTGTGTTATTGATGATCTCAAATCCTGCGTCAAGAACTTTGTCGCGGTAATCTAAATCCAACAGAATGTACTTTTTTCCTTTGGCATTCGTAAATGTATATTCGTGAATACCACAACGTTCACTAGTAGTTAAGCGTACATTGATTTGCTCATCTTCCAGATAAACTTCATAGAATCCAGCGCGCGCTTTTTCTTTGTTGTGTGAGAATTTTGAGCCATAACCATTTTTCGCATCTTGGAATTTCGGAAGTAATTTTGCCTTTTTTCCAGATTGTGGCGAGATCAATAAATCCGCATAATCTGGAACTCCTGTTCCGCTCAAGTGCGTATGACTAAAACCATAAATGAGGGAATCGGAGTAATGGTATCCACCACAACCATCCCAACCATCGTGACGTGTGTCCGGACTCAATTGCATCATTCCGAAAGGTGCGCAAACTCCTGGGAACGTATGTCCGTGTCCACCGGTGCCTATCGTTGGCATGACGTAAACGTATGGATTAAACGTTTCCGCAGGTTTTCCAACTAACTTTTGTGCTTTGTCACTTGCCTCCATCACATTTGTCACTTGTGCAAAGTAAAAGAAACCAAGTGTACAGAAAAGGGTGCTGAATATCGTTTTCATTAGTTGAATTTTCGTTTGTTTAATTGAGAATAAACGGTGTTTTTCAAAAAGTAATAATCCCAAATAATTCGTCCATTGTAGCGGTAGAATTTTCTAGCTTTGGTATTGATTTGACGACGTTTTTTATAAAATCGTCCGAATTGAGCATACACATTCATGTGCGCTAAAAACACCATCCATGTCAATTGAAATTTACCGGAAAGTAGAAATTTAACTCCAGCAATTCCATCTAAACACATGCGGATAAATAAACTGGGGAATAAAAGTCCGGCGTGGTTTTTAATCAACATGAAAAGACTGTTTCGGAAGTTTAAATAGACTTTCTTTGGCGAATCATAATCAAGTGTTCCACCACCTAAATGATACACGGTACTTTCTGGAACACAATGAAAATCAAAACCCAGGTTTCCAAGTCTTATGCACAGATCAATTTCTTCCATATGGGCAAAGAAATCGGAGTCAAATCCCTTTACTTGATGAAATAAGTTGGAACGAATGAGCATCGCTGCGCCTGATGTCCAGGTTACAGGAACGTCATAGTCATACTGTTGATCATCGTTTTCTAATGAATCGAAAATACGTCCACGGCAAAAAGGGAAATAGTGTAGATCGACAAATCCGCCTGCTGCTCCTGCATGTTCAAACGTATGTTTGTTTTGCCAGGACATGATTTTAGGTTGACAAGCCGCTGTGTTTTCATGTGTATCCATGAATTCTTTCAATGGTTCAATCCAATGTTCTGTAACTTCCACATCGCTATTGAGCAGAAGGTAATAATCGAATTGACCTTTGATTTGTTCTAAAGCGACATTGTATCCTCCAGCAAATCCAAAATTTCGCTTTTGTTGAAGTAGGTGAACTTGTGGGAATTGTTTTTGAATAAACGAAACGGAATTGTCCGTGCTGGCATTATCAGCAATAAAAACGGGTGTTTCCTTTGAATAGGCAAGGACACTTGGTAAATACGTTTCAAGGTGATTTTTTCCGTTGAAATTGAGAATGACAATTGCTAAAGAAGTATCCATTTCTTAGTATTGACGAAATAAATCGTTGCTGTCACCACCCCAATGATTGACATTGTTTTGGTTGGGATTGTCCACATTTCCATTGTATGTGTTGCGTTTAGCAAGAATTTGCGGCCATGCTGGATTCTTCAATTCTCCAATCATGTCTGAATGCAGTAGGCGGTAGGCATTGTTTACGAGGTCAGGATTGTAAAATACAAAGCGCTTGTTGCTGTAAACACCTATTTTATTGTACGTCCAAATCTCGTACGGATATTCGGAAGGAGAGGATTCTCGTGCGTTCACTTGATTTGGCGCACCATACTTCAGGTAAACACGTCCACGGTCCGTTTCAAATCCTTCTTGAAAGTTATTCCCGTAGATTTTCTGAACGAAGACGACTTGTGCTTTGTATTTCAACCAAGATTCATAAGGATTGGTTGGTGTGGATACTGCCCAATATCCTTGAATGTGTTTGCGTGCTTCATCGTTGTTTTTAGATTTCAGGGTTTCAATGATGTTTTTAATCTCCGCAGGTTTTGAAATCGGAATTAAACTTTCAAGGTAATACAAGACGGAGTCTGAAGGAATAGAGGATTGAAATGCAGGATCCAGCATCATGTTTTCCATGGTGAACATGTAATTATTCTCATTGCTACGCTCGAAATCATAGGTTTGAATCGAAAGTATTTCATTTGAGTTGCTGGTCAAACGGTATTCGATTTGATAGTTTCCTGAATTCAATTCTTCGATGTTTATCGTTTCAAAAACGGGAACAACGCTTGATTTAAACAAAGTGCTCGTGCGTGTGAATCCAGGCATTTCACTGGCGTCTTTCATGTTGATGATGCGATGTGATAATTGAAAGGTGCTGTCTTTTATTTTCTCTGTCCCATATAATTCGAAATAAACGGGTAACGTTTTTGAATCCGTCCCATAAAAACTGGAAAGCATGGGGATAATGTGGTAGCCTGATTTGTCAAAATTCGTTTGCTGATCACTTGGGTAAGCATATTCCGCAACAAGTACATCAGAGATTTTCGTATTTGTAGAGAAATCTTCAATAGAAATAGGCAAAACTCCGGAAATTTCAGAGTCTTCCTTGTTGATGTCCAGTAAATTGATTTTCAAAGAATACTTGCCAGGATTCAACTGGACACGAAGGATTTCGTAAAAATCATCTTGCACGCTATCAATTGCTTCCGGAGATTCCAGCACATACCGATCGGTAAAAACTGTTTTAGAGCTATCAGCGATTTCAACGGAAATCAGGACTTTCGCTCTCAATCCATTTCCTTCGTTTTTGTACACGACGGAATAGGAAACGAACTGCATGTATAATTCTAGGTAATTACCAACGTTGGGAGCATAAAATTGCTTGGTGTCGAGGAAGGTCTTTAATTTCGCTCCTTGCGCAAAGGAGATGCTTTGTAAAAGACAAAAACAGATTAGAATGATTTTTTTCATGTGCATTTAAAATTACAGAAAAAGCATCAATCTTCGATATTCAATCTGATTTTTTGTGCTAATTGACGATTATACGTTTCTAAAAGATACTTGAAATAGTTGTCCGTGCTTTTGGAAATACATTTCGTGTAATGCTTTAAGCGATGCTCGATGTGATCTTGGATAACCTGCATTAAATCAAGCGCATGGTCCAAGTTTTTTGCAGCAGACTCAATCGCTTTAAAATGGTTTTCAATGGACAGGTCAATCGCAGCTTTTCCTTTTTCACCACGGTCTAAACATTCGTAATAACAATCCTTGATATTGAATTCCTCCAATATGGCCGATGGCATGTATTTGTCAAATCCTTTTGGAAACTCAAATTCCACCTCAAATTCCATGTCTTCCAATTCGGAGATGCGGGATTCCAAAAAGCGATCTGGAAATTTAAATGCATCCTGCCAATTGATGTAATCTTGCCAATAGCCGAAACGACGAACATTGTTTCCTAAATCGATGATTTGGAATTCACTTTTGTTGGGAAGTTTTCTGGATCCACGTCCAATCATCTGGTGATACAACGTCAATGAACGCGTTGCACGGTTAATGATAATGGATTCAACCGTTGGCTCATCAAATCCTGTTGTCAAGATTCCCACGGATGTCAAAATGGCTCCCGGAGTCACTTTAAACCAGTGAATAACATCCTTACGATCTTTATCGCTAAAAGTAGAGTCAAGGTGACGAATGTTGTATTTCAATTTCTTGAATGAATCTTCTACACGACGTGAAGTTTCGATTCCCGCATTGAAAATCAGTGTTTTTTTGTTTAAGCTTACTTCTTCATAGGCAAAAATCAATTTTTCTTGCATAAAGAAGTTGCTGTAAAGTAAATCGGAACTACTCACGGTAAAATCTCCGTTTGTTCCAATTTTCAATCCATGCAGATTTACATCGTATTGGTACGTTTCTGCATTGGACAAATAAGCTCCTTCAATAAGATTCGAAATGGATTCGCCCACCAATAGCTTGTTGTAATTATCTTTTAGTGGTAGATTTCTATTCGAACTTAAAGGTGTTGCGGTTACACCTAGGATATTTGCATCCTCGTAAAACTGGAAGATTTTTCTGAAACTATTGTAATGTGCCTCATCCACAATGACCAATCCAACATCAGCAATGAAATTATCATTTTCATTCAAACGATTATTCAAGGTTTCCACCATGGCGATGAAACATTGATACTCGTCCTGATCATCCAAAAGCTTCACTTCTGAATTAATAACCTTATTGGCAACCTTAATGGCTGAAAGTTGTTGGGATGTTTGAACGGAAAGTTCGATTCTATGCGTTAAAATGAGCACTTTTTTACCCCATTGTTCGATGAATCGACGAGCAATTTCAGAGAAAATAACCGTTTTACCACCTCCAGTTGGAAGTTGGTAAAGCAAATTAAAATTCGTGCCGTTCTTACGAAGTTCTTCTAAAACTTGGTTGACGGTTTGTTCCTGAAAAGGGTAAAGCTTCTTTGCTTCGTATAAATCGAAATCAATCATTTTCGCAGTTGGGATTTGCAAAAATACAGTCTTTTCTTTGAATTAAGACACTATGATTTCAATTGAGACCAATGATGAAGGAAAATACCTGTCGCAATCGAGACATTTAAGGATTCTGCTTGTCCGTATCCGGGTATGGTAACTGCTTGATTGATATGTTTTTGAAGGGATGGTGAAATGCCCTTTCCTTCATTTCCCATGACGAGAATTTTTATTTCATTGGGATCTACATTTTCTAGATTTTCACCATTTAAAAGCGCTCCGTGTATGGTGGAATTCAATTTTGGTAGAAAATCAGTCAAGTTTTCATAAAAAACAGGAATTCGGAATGCGCTGCCCATCGACGATTGAATGACTTTCGAGTTGAAACAATTGACTGTATCCTCTGAGCAAAGAATTTGTTTAATTCCAAACCAATCTGCTGTCCGAATAATGGTACCGAGATTCCCAGGGTCTTGAATGCTTTCTAAAACAAGAATGCGTTCGCTTGGATTGAATTTTTTTTCAACTGGCTCATGAAAAAGTCCAATCATGGTGGACGGACTATTAAACTGTGAAATGCGCTCCATCTCATTGTTGTTACAGGCGTAACAATCAACATTATTCAACAGCGAAGTATCCAGATCTCCACTTGTATAAATGGAATGGACAAGCTTTGGAAATTGAATGCATAATTCGCTGACCAATTTTAAGCCTTCAACCACAACTAATTTTTCTTTGTCCCGATTTTTCTTCAGGTGAAGACTTTTAATCCATTTTATCTTTTGTAGCGAAATTTTTTCCAACTTGATTATTGTTATTTTTGTACTTGGAGATGAAACATCGAGCGAATTTACTAAATATTGCGATTATCCTTCTGTTTGTTTTAACAGCATGTGATTTAACGCGAAATGTTCCTGCGGGTAAATACCTTCTTCGTGACAATTCGATCGAACTGAAGGATAATTCATCCATCGATAAGTATGACCTTGGATTGATCGTTCGTCAACAACCAAACCAGCGAAATTTTTACATCAATTTTAAATTGCGCATCTACAATGCCATTGATTCTGCTCGTGTTGCGCATAAAAGGGAAGTGAAATTTCAAAAATTCGATAGGAAACAAAAAAGAAAAAAGGAAAAAGTGGATCGAATCAATGCGAAGCGTAATGAAAAGGCTTTCGAGCGAGGAGATTCCACATTTTTCCCAAAAGAATACCATCAAGCAACGTTTACAAAGGTATTGTGGAAGGAAAAAGTTAAATATAAATTTGGACAGAAACCCATTGTTTTTGACACCATTTTATATCAAAAGAGTATTGAGCAACTAGGATTTTATTTGCGTAAAAAAGGTCATTACTATGGAAATGTAACAGGTGGATTGGTCCTTAATGAAAAAAAACGTTTTGCTTATCCAAGTTACGTTATTCAAGCAGGTCCCCAATATTTCATTGATTCCGTTCAATACCTCGGTGCAAAACTGCTACGCGATAAGCACGCTGCGTTTGTGAGAAAACACATCGAAAAAACAGGTGAGCATCCGCTACTCGGAATGCCTTTTGATACGGATTACTTGAATGATTACCGAGAACTTGTAGCGAAGTATTTAAGGGACGATCAAATATACAAATTCTCTTCCAGCAGTATTTCTTTTTCAGCGGACACGAACCGTCAAACCATGAAGGTTCGCTTAGTGGTTCAATTTGATGATCGTTATGTTCCTTCAGAAGTTAAAAAGGATAGTTTGATTCGAGTTCCATACGTTGAGATGACCGTCTCTAATGTGTATTTCCATCTTTCGGATACGTCGAATGTGGATGCTAGTTTTGCACAGCTCATGAAGGATCAACAATTGAGCTTGTATGATCCCATTGCTCCACAATTTTTAAGGACGACTAATTCGTTTGTTTACGACGAAATCCTTTATTCAAAAAAGCAATTGAAGGAAAAACACGTTCCGATTGGAACCACAAATCCATTTCGCAAAATTACGGTGACATACAACGGAGACTCCCCATGGATCAAGCCATCCATTCTTGAACTTCAGAATTATTTGGAGAGTGAGAACAAATACAAGGAGTACTATTTGGATCGTAGTTACCGTTCGATCGTTCAACTTGGTGTTTTTAGCTCTGTCAAACCGATTATCATCGAACAACCCGGAAATAAATTAGCAGTACATTATTTCCTTGAGCCTGCAAAAAAACAAACGTATGGATTTGATCCCAAATTCACCTCTTCAACTGGACTGCTTGGTGCAAATGCCTCGTTTAATTACACGAATAAAAATATCCGAAAAGGAGCTGGAAAAATGACTTTTTCATTTGGAGGTGGATTCGAGTCTCAGCCGTTGGTCTTCCAAGATCAATCGAATCAGACGGTAGGAACAGGAAAAGGACGCACGTTCAATACCTTCGAATTTGGTCCAAGTTTAAAGTTTGATTTACCGGGATTATTCCCAACACCCGTAACAATGTTAGGGAAACGTCAAAAACCAAGAACAGTCTTGACAACCGCTTACAACATTGAGAAACGAAGCATCTTTGACCGCAGTGTTTTTCAGCTCAATTACATGTGGAAATTCTTGGTTGGTAAGACCCAAGTTTTTCAAATGGGACTCCCAGGCGCATCAGTCATCAAATACGTGTCCATCAAAAAAAGCGCGGCATTTCAAGACCAGCTAAATCAAATCAACGATGTTTTTTTGAACGCTACATACAATAACCAATTCATTTGGCAGGACTTCAAGTTCTCCTATGAATACAATAACAAGGAAAAGGATTTAAAAGAAGGGAAGGAGCGAAAAAACGCCTTAAATACTTCCATTTATTTCAACTCAACCTTCGATGCAGCAGGAAACTTGTTGTACCTGTTTAGAGAAAGACAGGACACGTTGAATGGACAATATTTACTTCGTAATCAACCGTATTCACAGTTTGTCCGTTTGGACAATCAATTTATCATGAGTAAACGTGTGCTATCCGGGTCTTCCTTGCACCTGAAACTTTCCGCTGGAGCAGGACTTCCTTATAAAAATTCGAAAACCGCAATGCCGTATGACTACAGTTTCTTTGGCGGTGGATCGAATGATAATAGGGGATGGAGAGCAAGAGCACTAGGTCCGGGAGCTTACAAATATCACTTGGACACCAATCGTTTGGCAACTCAAATTGCGGATATTCGCTTTGCGGGATCATTGGAATACCGTTTCAGTTTAGGATCAACGTTCAAGGGGGCACTCTTCACGGACTTCGGAAATATTTGGACCTACAGAGAGGATGCCAGTAGAGTCGGCAGTCAGTTTCATTGGAATACATTTGTTCCACAAATTGCGATCTCATCTGGAATTGGTCTTCGAATGGATTTAGAATTTTTCATCATCCGCTTAGATGTTGGTTTCCCAATTTACGATCCAGCCTTTGCTAAAGGTGCGAAATGGGTATTTCAGGAAATGGGAACACGTCAGACCTATTACCAAGAAGGAATGAACCAATTTAACATGAGTTTGGAACAAGTGAAGGCAATTATGCCCAAACCTTTCCTTCCGAATTATTTGAATTTCGGTATCGGTTATCCATTCTAAATCCTTTTCGCATGTTTAAATACGCATTCTTTTTTCTCACGCTCGTTTCTTTTTTATTTTCCTGTATGAAGGGACAAAAAGTGGATTTAATTATTCATAACGCCAATATCCATGTGATGGATGATGCGGGTTCGGTTCATGAAGCAATGGCTATTCGCGATGGAAAAGTCATCGAAGTTGGACCTGAACGTCAAATTTTGAATAAATACAGATCGGACGAGGACATTGATGCATTGGGCAAAGACGTTTATCCAGGATTAACAGATGCTCATGGACATTTACTGATGTATGCTAATCAGAAACTTGGGGTTGATTTAACCGGTGCTAAATCCATGGATGAAGTGATTTATCGCTGTGAAAAGTATTTCGCAAAATCCAGTAACAAATTTATTATCGGTGGCGGATGGGACCAATCACTTTGGGGGAATGATTCCATGCCAAACAATAAAAAGCTTTCTGAAGTATTTAAAAACATTCCAGTTTGCTTGTATCGCGTGGACGGACATGCGGCGCTGGTGAATGAGTACTTGTTTAAAAAAGCAAAAGTTCAAGCGGTAAATGTCGATGGTGGAGAAGTGAAAGTTGTCAATGGAGTGCCAACAGGACTGCTTTTAGACAATGCCATGAATTTCATTTCAAAACTCTTGCCTGCTTATCCATCGAGTCAAGTAAAAAAAGCTATTTCTGAAATTCAAGAAGAATTGTTTCAGTATGGAATTACCGGAACACATGAAGCGGGGATCGATTTCAAACACATTAAGTTGTTTAAATCCATGATTTCTGGTGGACAATTGAAACTAGAATTGTATGCCATGCTCATGAATTCTCCGGAAAACAGAGCATTCGCCATGAAAAATGGACCATATCGTTTTCGGAATTTATCCATCCGAAGTTTTAAGGTTTTTGCCGATGGTTCACTCGGATCTCGAGGAGCATTGTTGAAAAAACCATATACAGATGATCACCATTCCCATGGTTTATTGTTGACTTCAGTCAATGAAATGCGAAATGTCGCTCAATTCTGTTTAAAGCATGGTTACCAGATGAATACACATGGAATTGGAGATTCCGCGAATGCCTTGATTTTGGATATTTATAAAAATGCGTTCAAACGGAATCCAGATCATCGTTTTCGAATTGAGCATTCACAGGTAATCGATCCTGCTGACTTTGTGAAATTTTCAGAATATGCCGTTTTTCCTTCTGTTCAACCAACGCATGCTACGAGTGATCAGCGATGGGCAGAGAATCGATTGGGTAAAAATCGCCTGAAAGGAGCATATGCCTACAGAACCTTGTTGCGTCAATACGGAATGTTAGCAATTGGAACAGACTTCCCTGTAGAATCCACCAATCCGTTTTTTACCATACATGCTGCCGTTCAACGTAAAAACCCTTCCAATCAACCATTAAATGGATTCCTTGCTCAAGAGTCCTTAAGTTTGGATGAAGTCATTCGCGGAATGACGATTTGGGCAGCCTTTTCTTCGTTTCAAGAAAATGAATTGGGAAGTTTAGAGAAAGGAAAAAGAGCCAATTTCGTCATCTTCGATAAACCTCTTGAAAGCAATCCTGCTTTCGAGCAAAACTATGCTTGGAGAACCTTCATCCGTGGAAAAATGGTCTTTGCATTAGATGAATTGTAAGATTTTGTGATACCAAATGAAATCCTTGACGTTTAATTTTTAAATTTGAAAAAAAAGCACATGAATACAGCAAAATACCTTTTGATCGTTTTTGGATTTTCGATTCCACAGTTGTTCGCACAAGCTATTCCGGGAACACTGAACTGGTACAACGGCGACGGACAAGGAATGTACACGGACCAAGCATATAAAATGCTGAAAAATAAAAAGTCACAACCGGTAGTTGTCGCTGTAATTGATTCAGGTGTCGACATTGAACACGAGGATTTGCAAGGGAAAATTTGGGTGAATCCAAAGGAAATCCCTGGAAATAAAATCGACGATGATAAAAACGGATACGTGGATGACGTTCATGGATGGAACTTTTTAGGAAACGCCAATGGTGAAAACCAGGAGAATGCCCGTTTGGAAAAAACCCGCATTTACGCCAAATTAAAGGATAAATACGATGGCGTCGATCCAGCGACCTTATTCGATGACACGGAATATTTCATGTATGCTAATGCAAAAGCAGAAGTAGAAGGAGAACTTGAAAACTTAGCGCAATACAAAGAAGGATTGGCAAATGGACAATTCGATGCAGAAACAAAGAAATACATCGAAGACCAACTGAATTACAACCTCAACATTTACTACGATGACCGCAGTTTAATCGGAGATAATCCAGATGATTTTACGGATACACATTATGGTAATAACGACGTGGAAGGTCCAGAGGCATTACACGGAACGCACGTTTCAGGAATTATCGCGGCTATTCGCGGAAATGGGAAAGGTGGAGATGGAGTTGCGGATAACGTGAAAATTATGTCCGTTCGCACGGTTCCAAATGGTGACGAACAAGATAAAGATGTTGCGTTGGCCATTCGTTACGCAGTGGATAACGGAGCACAAGTAATCAATATGTCCTTTGGTAAGAATTATTCACCACATCAATATGAAGTATACCAAGCAATGTTGTATGCAGATACGAACGGAGTTTTAATGATTCACGCCGCTGGAAATGATGCAAAGGATGTGGATGTTCAACCTAATTTCCCAACATCTCGTTACAACTTTCTAGAAGTGCCTTTTATGAATTTATTGACAATCGGGGCATCAACACGTATGACAGGAGATGCAATGGTGGCTGAATTCTCGAATTACGGAGCTGAAACAGTTGATGTATTTGCTCCAGGATTGGAAATTTACAATACTGTTCCGCAAAGTGCGTACATGAATTTACAAGGAACATCGATGGCCGCTCCAATGGTTGCCGGTGCAGCAGCCATGCTGAAATCGTATTTTCCAAGTTTGAGCATGTGGGAGATTAAAACCATTTTATTAGAAACGGCAACGGTTTATACGGGATTTGATTTCCCATCTAAATCTGTAACAGGTGGAATAGTGAACTTGAAAGCGGCGGTGAAAGCTTGTGATAAAGCGTTTAAGTCAAGAAATTAAGATGCGGATTATCCTCTTATCTCTGTTTTTCTTTAGTACGTTTATTGCACGAACGCAGTCCAATGAAACGCTAACAAGCCTCGATAAACTGGTGAACGAATGGCATGTTTCTGCTGCCAATGCGAATTTCCAGGAATACTTTAAAGCGACGACGAACGATTTTATCTTTTTAGGAACTGCTCCCGGTGAACGTTGGAAGAAAGAGGAGTTTCAATCATTTTGCAAACCGTATTTCGACAAAGGAAAGGCCTGGGACTTTAAACCGAGCAATCGAATTTGGAATTTTACTGCAAACGGAACAGTCGCATATTTCGACGAGGATCTAGATACATGGATGGAGTCCTGCCGTGGAAGTGGCATTTGTGTTTTGGATGCAAACGGAGAGTGGAAAATCGCATACTACAACTTGACAGTCCTCATTGAAAATGAAAAAATCAAGGAATTCATAAAGCTTCGAAAAGAATAATGTTTGTTTCTGACAATACGCTGAAATCCGCAAAAAACTATTTTTACGAGCGGCTGGATTCTCGTTTTTCTACTACAGAAATAAAGTCCATGTGGACACAATTGATTTGTAAACGAATGAATTGGTCTTCCAGTGACTTGTTATTAAATCAAGGTGAACGCTTGTCCGAATCCGATCTTTTGTATGTACGAAGTTTCGTGAAAGGTTTGATGAACGATGTTCCCTTCCAGTATTTAGTCGGTGAAACGGATTTTTATGGGTTAAGCATTTCTTGTGACTCCAGGGCATTGATTCCTCGTCCAGAAACGGAGGAATTGGTTGCATGGATCATTGAAACGAATGCTCATCCTAAACGAATCATCGATTGCTGCACTGGAACAGCATGCATTGCACTCGCATTAAAAGCGGCTTACCCGAATGCCAATGTGCAAGCATTGGATTATTCCAAAGACGCATTGGACTTAAGTGCGGAAAATGCTAAAAAGCTGAACTTAGATTTGGAATTGATTCACGAGGATGCGTTACATTTTAGTGAGCGTTTTCTTTCTGAAGCAAATGAATATGATATCATCGTTTCAAATCCACCGTACATTCCAGAACAAGAAAAAAGCACGATGTCCGCACATGTGCTCGAACACGAGCCGTCAATGGCCCTGTTTGTAGATGATCAAGATCCCATTATTTTTTACAAGGAACTCATCAAATTCGCTGATCTCAAATTAGTCGAAGGAGGATTTTTGTTTTTTGAACTTCATGAATTATATGGCGAGGAAGTAAAGGAATACCTCCAATTATTTGAATTTGAGAAAATTGAAATCCGAAAAGATTTACAAGGCAAATCTCGTATGTTGAAAGCACAAAAAGTGTAACTTTAACCTATGAATGCGATTCAGGCAATAGCGGAAATTGAACAACTTATGAAGGTGTTAAATCACCACAATCATTTGTATTATGTCCAAAATTCCCCTGAAATCTCTGACTATGATTTCGATCAATTACTCAAAAGCCTAGAAAAGTTAGAAAAAGAATTCCCGGAGTTCACTTCGGTAAATAGTCCCACCAAACGTGTCGGTGGTGATTTAACCAAGAAATTTCAAGCGGTAGCTCATCGTTATCCAATGTTGTCTTTATCCAATACCTATTCCGAAGAGGAAATCATGGATTGGGAAAACCGCATTAAAAAATCAATCAACGAGGAGATTGAATACGTTTGTGAACTTAAATATGACGGTGTAGCCATTGGAATCCGATACGAAAACGGACAATTAACGGCTGCAGTTACGCGAGGTGATGGCGAAAAAGGAGAATTGGTCACAACCAACGTTAGAACAATTAGAACCATTCCTTTGCAATTACAAGGAGATTTTCCACTTGACTTTGAGATTCGAGGAGAGATTTTTATGCCGCACGAACAATTTGCTTTGCTCAACCAAGAGCGCGAGGAAGCAGGGGAAGCATTGTATGCCAATCCAAGAAACACGGCTTCTGGAACCTTGAAATCCTTGGATTCTAAAGTGGTTTCTGAACGCAAATTGGATTGTTACCTCTACGGACTTTACGGATTAAATGACATGCAAACTGGACATTTTGAGTCCGTGTTAAAAGCAAAAGAATGGGGATTCCGCATCCCACCTCCAGAAAACCGCTTCATTGAGAAAACGAATAGCATCCAAGGAATCATGGATTTTATCCATTTTTGGAACGAAGAACGAAATAACTTGCCTTTTGATATCGACGGGATTGTCATCAAAGTAAATTCATACGATCAACAACGCAAACTGGGATTCACGGCAAAGTCTCCTCGTTGGGCAATTGCGTATAAGTTTAAAACAAATCAGGTTGAAACGCTTTTAGAAGCAGTGACTTATCAGGTTGGACGAACGGGAGCAATTACTCCAGTAGCGAACTTAAAACCCGTTCAATTGGGTGGTACAACCGTGAAAAGAGCATCCTTGCACAACGCGGATCAAATAGAGAAATTGGATTTGCATTTGGGTGATGTGGTTCAAGTAGAAAAAGGAGGAGAAATCATTCCGAAAATTGTTGGCGTTAATGTGAGTCAACGAACTTCACAAGAACGAATTCACTTCATCGAAACGTGTCCCGAATGTCAAACAGAACTCATTCGAAAGGAAGGAGAAGCGCAACACTACTGTCCGAATGAAACGGCTTGTCCTCCGCAAGTGAAAGGCAAAATCGCCCATTTCATCAGTAGAAAAGCAATGAACATTGATGGATTAGGGGAGGAGACCATAGAAGTGTTATTCGATAAAGGTTTAATCAAGGACATTAGTGGATTATACCACTTGACTTTCGATCAATTGCTGGAACTAGACCGCATGGGAGAGAAGTCCGCGAATAATTTATTGAAAGGAGTGGAGGCTTCTAAGCAAATTTCCTTTGAACGCGTCCTTTTCGGATTAGGCATTCGTTTTGTCGGCGAAACAGTTGCTAAAAAATTAGCACATGCTTTTGGAAACATGGATGCTTTGAAACAGGCGAATTTTGACGAATTAATCGATGTAGAAGAAATTGGTGAAAAAATTGCCATTTCAGTACAGCACTATTTCCAAGATTCAGCTAATTTAGCCTTAATTGATCGCTTAAAAGAAATTGGACTCTCTTTTGAAACCATCAAAAAGGAACAAGCATCGGCCGTTCTCATCGGAAAAGTATTAGTAGTTTCAGGAACCTTTGAGACCTTTTCAAGGGATGAAATAAAAGAATTAATTGAACGCAACGGCGGTAAAGTCGGATCTTCTGTTTCCAGCAAAACAGACTTTCTCATCGCTGGTGCAAATATGGGTCCTGCAAAGCTAAAAACCGCCACTAATTTAGGCGTGGTCATTATTAGCGAAGATGAATTTATAAAATTGATAAGTTAGTGAACAGTAAAAATATTTGGGAATCAGCTAAGTCTTTGCTTGTCGCGTTCAATTACGAAAACGAGGAGCAACTAAAAGATTTTAGAAAATCGTTGGACAGCATGCTCAATTCGAGTAATGTTGACCGACTCATTATTGTGGTGAATGTCCCAAAAGAGGTGGATAAAAACACCTTACCTCCTCATTTTTTGATTTATTATAATTCACCATTGGATTTCAATTTCTGGAGTAAATTGAAGGATGTCCAATTGGAAACAGAATTGCAAAGAGCTTACGATATCATGATTTGGTTTGGACATACCGAAGCCAAAATTTTCCCATACGTAAAAGAAGCTGCGGTCAAACGTAAAATCATTGTGAATGAACAAGATGCTTCTTTTGATTTGCAGTTGAACGCTGGTTCGGAAGTTCCATCGGAAATGCTTGATTTTGTCATTAAAACGCTTAAAAAAATATCTACAAATGAATAATCCATTCACAGGAGCAGGTGTTGCCCTAGTTACTCCCTTCTTAGAAAATGAACAAATTGATTTTGATGCATTGCGTCGTTTGGTTCGCATGCAAATCGATGAAGGAACGGACTTTTTAGTCGTTCAAGGAACAACGGGTGAATCTCCAGTCTTAACACAAGAGGAGAAAATGGAGGTTCTACAAACAGTCATCGACGAAAACAAAGGTCAATTGCCAATCGTTTACGGTGTCGGAGGAAACAATACACGTGCCTTGGAAGGAATTTTCTCGAAGCTTCCGAATGGAGTGGATGGAATACTATCTGTTTCTCCTTATTACAACAAACCGATTCAAAAAGGTATTGTCGAGCATTTCAAGATGGTGGCTTCCTATACAGATTTACCGATTATTCTTTACAATGTACCGGGCCGAACTGGTTCGAACATGACTCCTGAAACAACGTTGGCATTGAGCGAAATTCCAAATATCGTTGCAGTAAAAGAAGCTTCAGGAAACATGGAACAGATCATGGAAATCATCCGATTGAGACGTCCTGACTTTGGAGTGCTTTCTGGTGATGACAATTTAACGATGCCTTTAATTGCCGCTGGAGCAGATGGCGTGATTTCTGTTGTCGCAAATGCGTTCCCAAAGAAATTCTCGACAATGGTACATGCATCCATGACGGGGGACTTAGATACGGCGCGCAAAGAACATTATGACTTGTTTAACATCACCAAGATGTTCTTTGAAGAAGGAAATCCAGGTGGAGTGAAAGTTTCCTTGAATGTGCAAAACATCATGTTGGAAAAAATGCGCTTGCCATTGCATCCAGTTTCTGAGGGACTTCGTCAACGAATTACTACCGAAACACAGTCGATCTTGGCATGAGAACGATCATTTTTGGTCAAGCCTTCATTGTTTTACTATGCTCGTGTGCGGAAACGGATCCTTCCAAAAAGGTGGCTCCTAAAGTACTCAAAGCTTCAAGTCAACAGATTTCAACTGAAAAACTGAAGGATACAGCACTTGTCTCTCAATTTAACCTTGTGGATGTTCAATCTTTGAATAAAGACATCTTCGTGGAGTTGAAATATGCCACAAAAGACAATTTCATGGGTATCATTTTGTACGAGCGTTTGAAAAAAGCCTATTTGCAAAAGGATGTTGCGGAACGACTTTCGAAAGTTCAAGTTTATTTATCCCGATTAAAACCAGGATTTCATTTGCTGATTTATGATGCACTTCGTCCGGTAAGTGTGCAGCAAAAAATGTGGGACGCCCTCGATTCGTTGCCGCCTGTCGAACGTGGAAAGTTTGTCTCTAATCCCAAAAATCGAAGTTTACACAATATGGGAGCAGCGGTGGATTTAACTATTTTAGATCAAAACGGTGTTCCTCTGGACATGGGTGCGGGCTATGATGACATTCGTCAAATTGCTTATCCATCCATGGAAAAACAGTTTGTTGCTGAAGGGAAATTGATGGTCGTTCACATGGAAAACCGCGATTTACTGCGCAACGTAATGAAGTCGCAAGGATTTCGTCAATTACAAACGGAATGGTGGCATTTCAATGCCTGTTCACGTGCGGAAGGACTTCTGAAATACAAAGTGCTCCTCGAAGAACCTTAATAATTCAAATAAATCTGGGTGGTGTCAAACGCACCGGTGTTGGCTTCTAAATATCCCTGATTTGGCGTATTCAAGACCCAGTAGAGCAAGGAATAAATGGTATTTCCTTTGTTTATGCAATAAATGGTCGTGTCCAATGCTCCGTAAAAATTTTGTTCCGTGCTCGGACAACATTCTGAGCAAGAGGCATATCCCGCTTGTTTGATGTATTGAAAATGATCCATCGAAAGTGGATTCTGGTTGACGAAGTTTAATGCAACCCATGATTGTGCCCATGTCGATAATGCATAGGTGTTTTCCTCTTTTAATTTCAGTTCAGAAAAATAAATCTCTTTCTCAATGGGAAAATACAAGTGCTTGTTCACGCGAATGATGTATTTTTCTAGGCGTTCCCTCGGAACTTTAAATTGAAATTTGCCATCAGCTCCAAGGATGGAGCTGGAAACGAATTGTTCATTATTGGGAGCCAATGGTATTTTATACAAGCTAATTTCTGCACCGGCATGTCCAGTTTGAAAGGTCGCGTCCGTTACAGTTCCATTGATAATAAATTCACCCGCTCCTTTGTCGCAACCCAAAAACACTCCGAGTAGAATGATGGAAAGAACAAGTTTTAAGCGTTCCATTGATCGACTAAATTGATTTTTTCAGAAGGAATGAATAAGTAGTCTCCTTGTTCGGACTGCTTCCCACTTTCCGCTACACATTTTCCATTCACAATTCCGTGCTGAACAAATCCAAGTTCAGAGAAAAAATTTATCAAAAGCTCTGTGTTTTTAGGGTCAATTTCTATTTGAACAATTGGACGTTTTTCTTTTAACACAGCGCCCAACTGACTAATTACTTCCCATTCGTGTCCTTCAATGTCACATTTAATGTAATCAATGCGTTCGAAGGTGCTGAAAAATGCAGAGGTATTGACCATTTGCACTTGTTGCGTCGTTTGGTGCTCGCCTTCTTGCTCATTGCGCATCACATGTGGAAGTCCAGTTCGCATCATTCCATTTGTTTTTGGTAAAACCATGGTGATGGATCCGGATGTTTTTCCAAGCGCTACGTTGTGTAATTCAACATTCTCTTTGCTTCCAATGAAGTGATCCAAAACAGCATGAAATTGTGGCAATGGCTCAATGGCAATTAATTTTCCGTTCGGAACCAAGCGAGAAAACGTTTTTGCAAAATAGCCAAGATTCGCTCCAATATCAATCACCACATATTCTGGTTGAATAATGCGCTGAATAAAATAATGAAACTTAAAGGACTGTTTGTTTTTCAATAAACCTAAACGATACATGAAGTAAAAACTTCGATGTAAAGTCATCAGGTATTGACGCTCACTCAGCAAGAAATATAAAAGTCTTTTCAATTGCTCTTCGTTTGAATAACGAAGGTACATTTTTCCATTTGGACTTCCTTGTTTTTCGCTCAAAAATGCACGTATTGAGCAGAGAATTGTAATTTTAAGGCATGAAAAATTTACTCTTTGGATTGATGGCTATTTGCGCGTTTACATTTCAAGTGAATGCTCAATTGGATTTGAAACAAATAATGTCCGGTTCTGCCTTCGTAGGGAATTCACCGGAATCGTATGATTGGTCCATTGACGGACAATCCATTTATTTTTACTGGAATCCGGAAAACAAGATTGTAAGCAGTCTCTATCAATATTCTGTAAAGGATCAGAAGTACACGAAATTATCTGATTCTGAAGCATCTTCTGTGGTGTTTTTTGATGCTGCTCAACGAGATTTTCAACGTCAATTCATGAGCGATGAAGGTGTTTTGTGGAGCGTGGACAAAGCAACCGGCTCACGTCAAACCCACCTGCAAACGACCAATGCAGTTTACAACGTTCAACGTGCCAAAACGCCAACAATTGTACTTTTTCAGCAAGGTGATCAAGCGTATGCTTTAGATATCCAATCAGGTTCCATCAGACAATTGACAAATTTCAAAGCGGGGGACAAAAAAACACAGCAAAAGGATAGTAGTTTTCTGGAAAAACAACAAGTCGAGCTGTTCGAGTTTATTCAGGATAAGAACGAACGATCAGCCTATTATAAAAAACAAGGTGAAACCTCAAGGTTTCGTTTTCCCAAAGAACAATTTGTAGGTGCAGCAAATTGGAGCGACATTCAAGTTGATCCATCAGTTAGTTATGCGATTCTGCGTGTGACAGAAGGGGCGGATTCCAAGCCAACAAGTGTCGAGCAGTTCGTGACGAACGATGGATTTACGAAACATCAATTGGCTCGCGATAAAGTCAGTGCAAATGAGCCAAATCAGAAAATGGTTTTGTATCAGATGGCTGCTGACACCTTGATTTATTTGGATTTTTCCAAGTTGACAGATATTCGCCTAAAACCAGCTTATTTGAGAGAGAAGGATTCTGCTTCGCAATTTAAACAAGATCGCCCTCTGTTTATTCATGCAGTAAAATTTGCTCAAAATCAGCCATTGGCACTTTGTGATGTTCGAAGTTCAGATAATAAAGACCGATGGATTGTATTAATCAACATGGAAAAAGCAAGTGTCCAAGAAATCGAACATCAACACGACGAAGCATGGATTGGCGGTCCTGGTATTTCTTCTTGGAACGAAGCGGATGGCAACATGGATTGGATTTTAGATGGTGAGTCGTTTTATTTTCAATCAGAGGAAACGGGGTATTCAACAGTGTATCAATATGAACGGTCGAAAGGTAAAAAATCATGTCTTTGGCCAGTGGCAAAAACAGAGGTTTACGAAGTTCGATTGGTAAAGGATCGCAAAAGCATGTACCTCGAGTACAATCCATGTGAAATTGGAAAAACGGGACACCATGCTTTTGGTAAATTGAATCTTGAGAATTTGACGTTTACACCTTATGCACAATTGCAAGTTGGGTTTAATGAAGTGCGCTTATCACCGGATGAAAAAAACTTGGTGGTTCGACAGTCCTTTGCTCATAAACCTTGGGAATTGTACGTAAAGGAAAACAATCCAATGAAGCGTGATTTGAGACAAATTACACATTCTACTTCGGATGCATTTGAATCCTATCGTTGGATTGATCCACAAGTGATTTCGATACCCGCATCTGATGGTGTTCCCATTTTTGCGCGTATTTACGAGCCAACAAAGGAAACGAAAAATGGCGCGGCAATTTTCTTTGTTCACGGTGCGGGATATTTGCAAAATGCACATCATTACTGGAGTAATTATTACCGTGAGTACATGTTTCATCATTTGTTGATGGAAAAAGGATATACGGTAATCGACTTGGATTACCGAGCGAGTGAAGGCTATGGCCGTGATTACCGAACAGCGATCTATCGTCACATGGGAGGAAGAGATTTGGAGGATTTTGTCGATGCGAAAGCGTTCATGGTGAAAAACTATGGAATTGATGCAAAGCGAGTAGGGATGTACGGTGGATCTTACGGTGGATTCATTACCTTAATGGGCTTATTGACAAAACCAAATGAATTCGCATGTGGAGCGGCTTTGCGTTCGGTGACGGATTGGGCACATTACAATCATGAATACACAAGCAATATTTTAAATAGTCCAGAAACCGATCCGGAAGCTTATCGTAAAAGTTCGCCGATTTATTTCGCTGAAAATTTACAAGACCCACTGTTGATGTTACACGGAATGGTCGATGATAACGTGCAATTTCAAGATGTCGTTCGTTTGAGCCAGCGATTTATTGAACTTGGAAAAAAGGATTGGGATTTAGCTGTTTATCCGGTGGAATCTCATGGCTTTAAAGAAGCATATTCGTGGTATGATGAATACCGACGTATTTTGGAATTAATGGAAAAGAACTTAAAATAAGCAGATGTTAGTAAGAGAATTGGTGGACAAAGAGGAAATGTTGAGTTACCTTCCGGTGTTAAATGAGCTTTATCCAAGTTTGACAGCGGAAGAATATTCTCGCGAGTTGGATGAAATGCTTCCATGTCGTTATGGACAAGTTGCCGTATTTGAAGAGGAGGAATGCATCGCCATTTGTGGTTTTTGGATTGGAAACAAACTTTGGATCGGAAAGTACTTAGAATTAGATAACATCATCGTTCGTGCATCGCACCGCAGTCAAGGTGTTGGCAAGTTGATGTTTGATTTTCTAGAGAGAAAAGCCCTTGAACAACAGTGCAAGATGCTTTCACTGGATTCGTACACCAGTAACTTTAAAGCACACAAGTTTTTCTACAATGAAGGATATGTGCCAAAAGGATTTCACTTTGTGAAATTATTGGACAAGGACGCGGTTCGTTAAACAAAAAAAAACCGAGTCTTTTGAACTCGGTTTTATAGGTATTTCAGTTTTATCTAGGAATTTTTAGCGGCTAAATAACGCTCAGCGTCCAATGCAGCCATACAACCTGTTCCTGCAGCTGTAATCGCTTGACGATAGGTTCTGTCCGCAGCATCTCCCGCAACAAATACTCCAGGTACGTTTGTTTTCGAACTTCCCGGTTGTTCGTATTTGATGTATCCCGTTTCATCCAAGTTGATGAAATCTTTGAAAATTTCGGTGTTTGGTTGGTGTCCGATCGCAACAAAGAATCCCGTTGCTGGAATCGTGCGCTCTTCCTTCGTTTGAATGTTTTGAACACGCGCTCCTGTAACTAGTTGTCCATCACCTAAAACTTCCAAGGTTTCTGTGTTGAACAAAATTTCGATGTTCGGAGTTTTCATCACGCGTTCAGCCATGATTTTGGATGCTCTGAATTCATCACGACGAACCAACATGGTCACTTTCGTACACAACTTCGATAAGTAATGTGCTTCTTCACATGCAGAATCACCCGCTCCAACAATGATTGTTTCTTGATTGCGGTAAAAGAATCCATCACACACAGCGCATGCGGAAACTCCACCACCTAACTTCAAGTATTTTTGCTCACTTTCTAAGCCAAGGTATTTTGCAGAGGCACCTGTGGAAATAATCACTGTTTCTGCATGAATCTCTGAACCGTTTTCTGTCCAACATTTGTGAACAGAACCACTGAAATCAACTTTCGTGATAAATCCAGAACGAATGTCTGTATTGAAACGTTTCGCTTGCTCTTCTAACTGCATCATCATTTCAGGACCAGTGACTCCTTGTGGATATCCTGGGAAATTCTCTACTTCATTTGTCGTAGTTAATTGTCCTCCTGGTTGTAATCCTTGATACATAACCGGCTTCATGTCAGCTCTCGCTGCGTAAATGGCTGCTGTATATCCAGCTGGACCAGAACCAATAATCAAACATTCAAGGTGTTCTACTGTACTCATATCTTTTGTTTTTAACAGAGCAAAAATAAGGGATTGTGTCCAATTAGAGCGCGACACGTTCGATGTCTTCTAAACAACTTCTCAACAATTGGTAACATTTCAAGGAAGGATGCGTCCATCAAAATAATTCCTTATTTTCGTACACCAAAAAAATAGAAAATGAATAAAAGAATATTAATTTATGTGTGTTCTTCCCTTGTCTTTACAAGTTTCGCACAGAAAAAAGAAGAGACACCAAACAAAGCGCCGTTAAACTGGTATTTGGAAGATCCGAAAGCGGATGGCATTTTTGGAGTAGGAGCGGAGCGCGCTTATGAATTGTTAAATGCAGCAGGCAAAAAACCAAAACAAGTAATTGTAGCGGTGATCGATAGTGGAGTGGAAACAGATCACCCGGATTTAAAAGATGTGATTTGGGTAAATGAGGATGAAATTCCTGGAAATGGAATCGATGATGATAAAAACGGATACGTAGATGACGTTCACGGTTGGTCGTTTTTAGGTGGAGCAACGGAGGACATCAAAGATGAAGCATTAGAATTGTCTCGTATGTATCGCAACGAATCTGCTTATTTTAATGGGAAATCTGAGTCTTCTTTCTCAGCGTCGGATAAAACGCGTTACGCAGCGTATTTGAAATTAAAGAAAAGTTACGAGGATGATTTGAAAAATTCTCAGCAGCAACTTGCAGCGATGAAGGCATTTAATGTGTACATCGAAAATGTGAAAAAATCATCCAATGGTGAATTCTCAAAAAAAACCAGTGCAGATTATATTCCTGTAAATGATCAAGAAAAACGTATACAAGATCGCTTAAAAGGGATTTTACTTGTGATGCCTGCAGCTAACTTAGAATCTGAAATTCACGGCGCGATGGAATCAATGGAAGGAACTGTAAAAATGTCAACAGTGAACGCGGATAGTATTCGTGCCATCGTTGTTGGGGATCATCCAAATGATTTAACTGAAAAATATTACGGTTGTAACCGTTACGAAGGTCCAGATGCCATGCACGGGACACACGTTTCTGGGATCATTGCTGCTACTCGCGGAAATGGAATCGGAATCGATGGAATAGCAAATTGCGCACGCATCATGGTTGTTCGCGCTGTTCCAAACGGTGACGAACGTGATAAAGATGTTGCGAATGCTATTTACTACGCTGTAGATAATGGTGCAACAGTTATCAATATGTCCTTCGGGAAATATTACACGCCAAACAAAGAGGCGGTTGACGCAGCTATTCGTTATGCAGAAAGTAAAGACGTTCTTTTGGTTCACGCTGCTGGTAACGATGCGAAAAACAAAGATGTGGAAGATTCTTACCCAACACGTATTTTGAACGATGGAAAATGGGCAAGCAACTGGATCGATGTAGGTGCAAGCAGTTCATCTAAAAAAGGAAAAACAATTTTGGCTAATTTCTCCAACTACGGAGCAAAATCTGTTGATTTCTTCGCGCCAGGTGTGGATATTTACTCAACGGTTCCGGATGCAAAATACGAAGATGCTTCTGGGACATCGATGGCTTGTCCAGCTACAGCTGGTGTTGCTGCAATGATTCGTGGATATTTTCCTGAATTGACTGCCGCTCAAGTTCGTGAGTTATTGATGAACACATCTGTGAAGTACAAGAAAACGATTCAGATTCCAAGTGCAAAAAAATCAGGTGAGATGACGGAAACGTGTATTACTGGTGGATTTGTGAATGCTGCGGAAGCAGTAGAATTCATGCTGAATAAAAAATAAACGTCCTTTCAAAAGGAATAAAGTCCCGACAGCAACGTCGGGACTTTTTTTTGTCCCTACATTCGAAATTAATGAACGGATTACATCTTTCATCTTTAAGGTCTCGTTTCATTTTGCTACTTTTGTTGACGCTAATAAATTCGCTGTTAAATGACAAATAACCCTGTTTTAATTATCCTTTTTGCTGTAATCATCGTCTTCATGATGTTGCTCGATTTGGGAGTAGTCAATAAACGAAGTCATGTCATCACGAATAAAGAAGCATTGAAATGGACGCTCATCTGGGTTTCAGTTTCGATGTTATTCAGTTTAGTGGTTTATTGGCAGTCAGGTTTTGCAAAGTTCGCCGATTATCAATCCGCATATTGGATCGAAGAGGCTTTGTCGGTGGACAATATGTTCGTTTTTATTCTCGTTTTCCGTTTCTTTAAATTGGAAGGAAAACTGCAACACAAAGTATTGTTTTGGGGAATTATCGGCGCCATCATTTTTAGAGCGATTTTCATCTTCTCTGGAATTGGACTGATTAATTTAACGTATTTGCCTGAATTTAGTATTGGCTCATGGAATTTCAGTTTGGACCAAGAAGCGAATCGCGGTTTAGCGGAAAATGCAGGTAAGTTCTTTCGTCCAAATGCCATCTTAACGATCTTCGGTATATTCCTTATTTACGCTGGAATAAAGTCCTTGTTCGCATCGGAAGACGAGGACGATAAAGAAGACTATTCAACAAGTTTCGGTGCGCGAATGGCACGAAAAGTATTTCCGATTTCGAAGCACTATTACGGAGATAAATTCTTTATTTCTTGGCACAAAAAGCGTTTTGCAACAAAGTTATTTTTAGTGTTGGTGGTGATTGAAACAACGGATTTAGTCTTTGCGATTGACTCCATTCCAGCCATTTTTGCGATAGCGCCAAATGACCCGGTGATTCTATACACATCGAATATCTTCGCCATTTTAGGATTGAGATCCATGTATTTTTTATTGGCGAATTCCATCCACATGTTCTCGAAATTGAAATATGGATTAGCGTTCATTTTATCCTTCATTGGATTAAAAATGTTACTCTCTCCATTTATTCACATTCCATCATCGATTTCATTGCTCATCGTCATCGGAGCATTGTTCTTATCGATATTGGCATCGATTTATTGGAAAGAGGAAGAAGCCTAATTAGAAAAGGAAACTTGCTCCTTCTTCGCTTTTTGTGACCATTTTTCGAACGTTAGCAAACAATTCACGTCCAAAAGCAAAGGTATCCTCGTTTGAGATATAGGTCGCTTCTCTCGCTTCAACTTCTGTTTGATTCAAAACGGTCAATTCACCATGGTAAGAATCCAAGCGAATAAGGTCGCCTGTGCGGATTTTCGCAATCATTCCACCATCTTTAGCTTCTGGTGTTAAGTGTATGGCTGCGGGAACCTTTCCAGATGCACCAGACATTCTACCATCCGTCACCAATGCTACTTTAAATCCTCTCTTTTGAAGAATGGTGAGGGTAGGAGTCAACTGGTGTAACTCGGGCATTCCATTGTGTTTTGGACCTTGGAAGGGAATTACCGCGACAAAATCTTTTTCTAATTCACCGTTTTTGAATGCTTTAATCAAATCATTTTGCTCATGAAAAACAATCGCTGGTGCTTCAATCACGCGTTGATCATCGGCAACTGCAGCTGTTTTTATAACGGAGCGTCCAAGATTTCCTTTGAGAAGTTTAATCCCTCCGTCTGCTGAAAATGGCTCACTAACAGAACGTATGATGGATTCATTTAAACTTTTACTTGCGCCATCAACCCATATTAATTGATGATTTTCAATTCTTGGTTCTTGTTTGTATTTGTTTAGTCCTTTTCCAAGAATCGTGTAAACATCTTCGTGTAAAATTCCGTGATCCAATAAGGTGCGAATCACAAATCCCATTCCTCCTGCAGCGTGGAAATGATTTACATCTGCAGCACCGTTTGGATACATTCTTGTCAATAATGGAACGACATCCGATAAATTCGACATGTCATCCCAGTTGATGATGATTCCAGCAGCTCTTGCAATCGCAATTAAGTGAATCGTGTGGTTGGTTGAACCTCCTGTTGCTAATAAGCCGATGATGCCGTTCACAATGACTTTCTCATCAATGATATTTGCTATGGAGCGTTCAAATCCGATGGATGTATTTCCGATGGCAACTTTTACTGCTTCTTCGTTCAATAAATCACGGAGTTCAGTTCCTGGATTCACAAAACTTGATCCAGGTAATTGCATTCCCATGATTTCCATCAACATTTGATTGCTGTTCGCAGTCCCGTAAAAAGTACATGTTCCCGGGGAATGGTAGGAATCCGATTCTCCTTTTAATAGTTCTTCACGTCCAATTTTTCCTTCTGCAAACAATTGGCGAATGCGTCCTTTTTCTTCGTTACTGATACCAGTTGGCATCGGTCCACCAGGAAGAAACACCGTTGGTAAGTGTCCGAATCGCAATGCTCCAATCATCTGACCTGGAACGATTTTATCACAAATTCCTAAGCATAGCGTTGCGTCAAACATGTTGTGCGACAATCCAATAGCTGTTGACATCGCAATCACATCTCTGGAATACAAGGAAAGTTCCATTCCTGGTTGTCCTTGAGTGACTCCATCACACATGGCTGGAACGGCTCCTGCAACTTGCGCGATTCCATTGTGTTTATTAGCGTAGAGGCGGATATTTTTCGGGTAATCTTCATACACTTTGTGTGCAGAAAGCATGTCGTTGTATGCGGTAATAATTCCTAAATTCGGCAAGCGATTTTGAGCCAACTCTGTTTTATCGTGTGTGTCACATGCCGCGAAAGCGTGGGCAAGATTTCCGCAACTCATTGCTTGACGAGTGACACCTTCCTGATGCGCACTTTTCATTTGTGTCAAATAAGTAGCTCTGCTTTCTTGGCTTCTCTCAATAATTCGTTGGGTAATCTCTAAAACTTTTGCATTCATATCTTATGAATTTTCAGTGTAATAAATTCCTTCTAAAAATGGAATGAAATGATGTATAGGGTATTTTCTCTCGATGCTTTCGGAGAGCACGTCCAATTTGCGTGCACCAGTGATCATTAAAAAGTTGTGCTTCCCTTTCTTTAAGATTGCACCACAGAATGTGATGCGTTGTGTCGGTTCGTTTGGAGCGTTTGTATTTGCTAACAAACGTTCTGAAAAGGTAGCATCCTCCGAAGAAAGATCATTCGGGAATAGCGATGCTGTATGTCCATCATCACCCATTCCGAGCACGATCACATCTGGATTCTCAAATACACGATTTTCTTCCGCAGCCAAGGTTAAATTCTCCGAGTAATCGGAAGCATTGATGACCATAGGATGAAATTGAGCAGATGCAGCTTTGCTTTGCATCAAACTTTCACAAATGAGTGTTTCATTTGAAAAGGAACTGTCTTGAGGGACAAAACGTTCATCTACGAGTCCAACATGAACGTTTGACCAATCCAAGTCTATTTCACCAAGTTTTTGGTACAAATTCTTTGGAGTACTTCCGCCTGAAAGCAAAATGCTTGCTGTTCCTTTTGTCGCAATCTCGGATCGTAGGATCGTTGCAATTTGATCCGCTAATGCTACTTCAAGCAGTGCTTTCGATTCGAATGAAATTAATCTCTCCATGACTTTGTTATCCATGATTCGTTCTCATCTAAAATCAAATCGCCAGGACCCCATGTTCCAGCTTCGTAAAGAACATTGGACATGTTGCTTGATTTCCAAGAATTAGTAATTGATTCAATGTAAGTCCATGCTGCTTGTAATTCATCTTGACGCATGAAAAGTGTTTGATTCCCACGAATAACGTCGATGATTAATCGTTCGTATGCATCTGGGAAACGTTCCTTAAATGAGTCGATGTAGTCGAGTTTCAAGGCAATGGGCTTGTAACGGTATCCACCAGGACCAGGAATCTTCGTCATTTGAATTAATTCAATGCGCTCTTCAGGTTGTAAGCGAATAATCAGTTTGTTGTTGTTTAATTTCTCTTTGGATGGAAAGATGTTGTGTCGAACCTCTTTAAAGTTGATAACGATTTCGGAATAACGTTTAATCATTCGTTTTCCTGTTCTCAAATAGAAGGGAACGTTTTTCCATCTCCAGTTGTCAACATAGGCTTTCATAGCCACAAAAGTCTCCGTTTTGGATTCGTATTTTTCGATGTCCTCCAAATAGGAACTCACTTGGTTTCCATTAATTTTTCCACGCGTATATTGTCCTTTAACTGTGTCCGTTTGTACGGTTTTTTTGTTGAGTGGACGCAAGGCACGAAGTACTTTCAATTTTTCATTGCGCACTTCGTCCGCTTCCAATGAAACAGGCGGTTCCATGGCAACAAGACACAGTAATTGAAGCAAGTGATTTTGAACCATATCCAACAAGGCTCCTGAATTATCGTAATAGGAAGCGCGCTTTTCAACCCCTAGGCTTTCCGCAACGGTAATTTGAATACTGTCAATGTTTTCCGCATTCCATGCACGTTCAAACAAATTGTTTGCAAATCTCAAGACCATTAGGTTTTGAACAGTTTCTTTCCCTAAATAATGGTCAATTCGATAAATTTGATGCTCATCAAAGGCTAATGTGATTTCATTGTTGATCGCAATGGATGATTCCAAACTGTATCCCAACGGTTTTTCAATGACAACTTTACTCGTCTCGCTCACAAGTCCACACGCTTTTAACGTTCGTGCAATAGGGCCAAATGCGGAGGATGGAGTAGAAAAGTAGTAAATATTCTGAAAAGTAGGGAATTGCTTGATGAAAGAAGATAATTCCGAATAATCTTCTACCGTGGAGTCGGCAACCTTAATTAATTTGATTTTTTTGATGAATTTTTCGATTTCATCTCTGTGATATCTGTGGTGATCACTGCTCTCTAAGAAGGGAATTAGCTTTTCAAAGAAATCTTTTTCTTCTGGATTTTTACGTGTAATTCCAACAATATTGTAGTCAATATTTATTTGTCCATCAAGGTCTCGGTGGAATAATGCAGGATATATTTTGCGGATAGCTAAATCGCCATCTCCGCCAAAGACCACAATATTAAACGATTGGAAACGTTCTGTACTATAATTAGGTTTTTTATTGTTTGCATTCATTTTAAAACAATATTAGTTTGTGTCAAAAATACACTAAGTAAATGATAAGCGCAATAATTTTACCTAAATTTAGCAACTATTTAATGTTTATAACGTCTTTCAGCCAATGATGATTAAAACGATTCTTTTATCCGCAGCCCTGATGTTCACAGTAACAGATAATTGGGCGCAAACCTATGTATTTGGACAACTTACAGGATCTCCCAATATGATTACAACAGGTTGGAATCTAACGGGTAACGCACACATTGGCGACACTCCAGGAGATGTGGATGCATTCAATAATGAATTGCTTCTGACTAATAATACTACTGGACAGTCTGGGGGTATTTTTTACAACACGCCGATTAATCTTAATGCATGTCAAACTTGGACCGTGGAATTTGAATACCGAATTGCTGGAGGGAATGCAGCGGATGGTTTGGCTTTTTGCTTCATTGATGTTCCTCCTGCAGGATTTGTTCTTGGAGGTGGAATTGGGATTCCAGGAACAGCTAATGGTCTAAAAGTTGTGATTGACACCTACGACAACTGTAGTCAAGGTGGAACCAATCCAGAGATTCAAATTTTCAATGGGATTGGATACAACGAATGTTTGCCAGCAACACCGAAAATTCAAAATTCCGGTGGGTCTTTAAACTATTTGCGTAACACAAACTATCAACCAGTAAAAATCATCTATAACAATGGATTGGTGACTGTTTTAGTGAACAATGTTCAACTTTTACAAGCTACTTCGCCCGTTAATTTTACGGGATATGTTGGATTTACAGCAAGTACTGGAGCTTTGTACGATTTACATTCGATACGAAACGTCACTATTTACACCAATCAAGCTGTGTCTAACGCTGGAATTGATGCAACAACTTGTTCATCCACAGGGGTGACAATCGGTGCAACACCAAATCCATTGAACGTATATTCTTGGTCTCCTTCCATCGGACTTTCTTCTACAACAGCGGCAAATCCGGTTGTAACTTTACCTAATACAACGGGGGTACCAATTACACAAACATACACTGTTACAACTTCTTTGGCGTCCAATCCGGGTCTTTGTCCAACAACGGATCAAATCAATGTGACTATTTATCCTCAATTCAGCCAAACCGTTACCCAAACGCTTTGTAATGGTGGTCCATATGTTTTTAATGGACAATCACTTTCACAGTCTGGAACGTATTATGACACCTTGAATACCATTCATAGTTGTGATTCGATTATTACGCTTAATTTGACCATTGGAACAGCGCAAGCCAATGCTGGTCAAGATCTTTCCATTTGTTCGGATGAAGTTGGAAATCTTGGGGTTATTCCAACTGCCGGATATAATTATTCTTGGTCTCCAGCCCTTAACTTGTCGAATAGTAATACCGCGAATCCTACTGTATCTGCTGTAAATACAACGGGTGTTCCGATAGTTCAAACGTATACCCTGACCTCGAGTTCTGCCTCAAATCCAAATTTTTGTCAAGCCACGGATCAAGTCCAAGTAACAATCTATCCAAAGTTTACTACCAATATTACGGATACCTTGTGTGACGGTGGACCTTACAGTTTCAATGGACAATCGATCACCCAAACAGGAATATATGTGGATACCTTATCAAGTATCTACAGCTGCGACTCCATTGTAAACTTGAACATTGTTATTTCTACTGAACCAACCTTCACACTTTCCGATTCTACCATTTGTATCGGAAATTCCTTGACTTTAGCTCCGCAGGGAGTGGGTGGAACGTATACTTATACGTGGACGCCTCAAATGGCAGTTCCCACTAGTACGGGAAGTATGACCTGGAATCCAACTATTTCCAATGAATTCTCTTTACTGGCAACAAATACTTATGGTTGTACACATCTCGATTCGCTTGATTTAACGGTGAATCCACTACCGAACATGGGATTGGTAGCATCTGCTTCCTCTTTATGTCCAAATGAGAATTTAACATTAACGGCATCTGGTGCTGCTACTTATTCATGGAGTGGACCCGGAGTTACTTCTGCAACAACAAATGTTCAATCGATTCTGCCGACAGGATCAGGTGTTTTTAATGTTGTAGGATACACTGCGGAGGGTTGTGTAGATTCCATTCAAACAAGTTTCACGTTATACCCGAAACCTTTTTTAACCTTTACTCCGGATCAAGAAATCTGTGTTGGACAAATGGCTTCTATGACGGTTTCCGGTGCGGATACGTATACTTGGAATCCGAACAATTTACTTGGGACTCAAGTGTATGTCAGTCCGATTATTACTACCACTTACCAAGTCATTGGTTTCAATCAATTTAATTGTACGGATACCGCTGTTTCTGTACTTACGGTTCATCCAAATCCAGTAGCTAATATCGGTGCGGAACCCTTTCTTCTAACTAGTGATTCACCAAATGTGACGTTTACGAATTTATCTTCTGGACAATTGATCTCCACATGGGACTTCGGTGATG
>ENA-OUVC01000232-OUVC01000232.1-marine-metagenome-genome-assembly--contig:-NODE-232-length-39555-cov-6.358630_pt1 | contig 39555 bp, 35 predicted proteins | sample MGYA00248622_ERZ508571 | MGnify/ENA primary metagenome ERZ508571 (study PRJEB26236, sample SAMN06267175) | marine metagenome | isolation source: Columbia River Estuary | place: USA:Columbia River Estuary... | reverse complement strand
AAGGTCAAGAAGTGGTACGGAACCGATGGCAACATGGGTAACGCACTCGGAGAAAACTTCGACTCTGGTAAGTGATCAAACTGATCAATAGCTAGTTCGAGATGATGAACTAGTGAGGAATTGGAAAGGCCCCCGGGAAACCGGGGGCCTTTTTGTTACTTAAGTTTTGCTCAGCCACCAGTGGCTATTTAATACGGTCAGCCACCAGTGGCTATTTAATACGGTCAGCCACCAGTGGCTTTTGCCAACGTCCCGAGATATAGCTCGATCACATTGGGATCGCCGAGTAATTCGCGTCCGGTGCCGGTGTACGCGTTACGACCTTGATCAAGCACATATCCCCTATTCACCACTTGCAAACAACGACGGGCATTTTGTTCAACCATCAAGATCGCAACGCCTGAGGCATTAATGGTGCGACATTGCACGAAGACTTCATCTTGAAGCGCTGGCGATAGTCCAGCCGACGGTTCGTCAAGAAGTAGGACCTTAGGTTCAAGCATAAGTGCTCTTCCCATGGCGACCATTTGCCGTTCGCCACCAGACAACGCTCCGGCTCGTTGGGCGGCTCGATCGGCCAACTTGGGAAACATGGCGGCGACATACGCGAAACGTTCCTTGAAGACAGATGGCTTCAAGAAGCATCCCATTTCAAGGTTCTCTTTAACGGTGAGGCTCGGAAACACGTTCTTAGTTTGAGGAACGTATCCGACTCCTAAAGGCACCAACTCATGAGCCTTGCGCCCCGTGATATCGACGCCATTCAACGAGATAGAACCCGACCGAACCTTGCACAAGCCCAAGATGGCTTTGAGAAGAGTTGATTTACCGGCGCCGTTGGGTCCGATGATGCCGACGAATTCGCCGGCACGAACTTCAAGATCGCAACCATTCAAAATATTGACTTCAGGAATGTACCCCGCGACCAAATCTTGCGCGTGAAGGACAATTGAATTTTCCATCATTCACCTTCCAATAGCGACTGGCCTTGACGGGTCCCTAAGTACGCATCAATCACCGCAGGGTTAGAAGAAATGTCGTCGGGAGTTCCTTCAGCGATGATTCGTCCTTCAGCCATAACAATCACCCAGTCGGAAACATCGTGCACCATATCCATGTCGTGCTCGACAAAGAGGACGGTCATTCCATCGTCGCGAAGGCCACGAATGTGCTGATTCAACGATTGTTTCAAGGCTGGGTTCACGCCTGCCATTGGTTCGTCAAGCATGACTAGCGTTGGGTTTGTCATCAGTGCTCGCGCCATCTCAAGCAACTTACGCTGACCACCAGAGAGTGAACCGGCGTATTCGTCGCGCATGTGGTCCATCTTGAATCGAGCAAGAAGTTCGTCAGCTCGCTCAGTGATTTCGGCTTCTTGTCCCTTCCACACTGCAGCGAACAATCCGTTCCACCACTTCTCACCTTTTTGGTCGGTTGCACCTAGACGCATGTTCTCAATCACTGAAAGTTTGGTAAGACTCTTTGTGAGTTGAAAAGTACGAACCATGCCAAGCGCAGCCGTTCGATGAGAAGCAACCCCGTTCATGGCCTTGCCATTGAAATTCCAGTCGCCTGAGTTTGGTTGATCAAAACCAGTGAGCAGATTGAAGAAAGTTGTTTTGCCCGCACCGTTCGGACCGATCAGGGCAGTGATCGAACCTTTTTGCACCTCAAAGTGATCGACATTAACGGCGACGATCCCCCCGAATTCACGGCGGATGTTGTCAGCAGTCAAAATCGGGTCGTGCTTGCGTGCTCCTGGAAGACGTTCAACACCTTGAAACGAATCGCGTGCTCGAGTCGCAACTTCGCCGTAAGTTCGTTCAGTGTCCATCGAACGCCATCTCCTTACGGTTTCCAAAGACTCCCTGAGGTCGAAACACCATCAAAAGAATCAAGGTGATGCCGATCAAAATGAAGTTCAGTTGTCCGACTTGCGTGGATTTCATGATGGTGAAGTTGCCAATGCTCACCGGATCTTTAGCGACTTGTCGCAAGAAGTTATCCATAAAGGTAAATAGGCCCCAGAACATCATTGATCCAACTATCGAGCCCGACACTTTGGCGACGCCGCCAAGTACGAGGGCCGTCAAAATATAAAAGGTAAGGTCGCGGCTGTAGTTGTCGGGCTGAACGCTTCCTCGGTCGAGCGCAAAGATCATTCCGGAAACCGTTCCGATCACACCACCAAGAATGAGTGACTGCATCTTGTACGAATACACATTCTTGCCGAGGGATTTCACAGCATCTTCGTCTTCGCGAATTGCCTTCAAGACGCGTCCCCACGGCGATTTCATCAACTTATAGACCACAAATCCAAAAAGGGCAACAAGTAACCAGCCAATAATGAGAGTCCATAACTCACGTCCTGTGAACTTGAAGGGCCAAAAGCCATACTCATCAGCCTCTTCAATACCAAAGTCGTTGCCTAGCGAACGGAAACTGTCGGAAAAGCCGTTAATCCCGTCGCTACCGCCGAAATACGTTTTGAATTTTACGGAACGCACGACTAGCCGGATGATCTCAGCGCTGGCGATCGTGACAATGGCGAGATAGTCAGCTCGAAGTCGCAACGTTGGTATACCCATCAAGAGACCGAGGAGAACCGAGAAAACGATTCCGATCGGGATACCCCACCAAAAAGAAATATCGAAATAATGGGCGGTCATTCCTAGGCCGTATGCGCCACAGGCCATGAATCCCGCTTGACCAAAATTCAACAGACCGGTGTAACCAAACTGAACGTTCAAACCCAAAGCGGCAATCGCGAAATACACCGCGTTGATACCGATGAATCCTTTGAGCGTGTTCTCAAAGATGAGATTCCAATCCATGGCTACCCAACCCTCTGTGCGCGACCCAAAATTCCTTGGGGTCTCAGTAGCAGAACCAAAATAAGAATGACGAGAGCCGGAGCTGTTTTGAGCTCAGTTGGCACAACCAAGCTCGACACCTCAACCAATATTCCAATGACGAATCCACCGACCAAAGCACCGAAGGCGCTTCCGAGTCCACCAAGTGTGATTCCCGCGAACAACAAGAACAGCAATCTGCCACCCATATCGAAACTCACTTGTTCATCGAGGCCTCTGAAAATTCCACCAGCAGCAGCCAAACAGCCACCCAAAATCCAGACCAGACGAATAACTTTTTCCGAGTCGATTCCGGTTGCTGAAGCTAGGTCGGGATTATCTGAAACTGCACGAGTGGCTTTTCCAAGACGGGTGAATCGCAAGCCAAGCGCAGTCACGACCAAGATGATCAAGCACAGGATTGAGACGGTGAAATCTCGTGGAGTGATATTGATCGGGCCGAGATCCCAGGCCTTTTGTAATGAGAAATCGGCGAAAGGTCGGGTGCGACCTTCGAACCGAGAAAGAAAGAAGTTGCGCAAGGCAATCGACAATCCAACGGTCAAAACCATTTGAGTAACAAGTCCGACTCCGCGGCGACGCAAAGGCCCGAAAATGCCCTTATTCAGCGCCCAACCGAAACCACCACCCAAAATGATGCCGATTGGTGCCGCCCAAAAAATATGGAAGGTTCCATCATCACGAATGCCCGGTATGAAGCCTAAAAAACCGAGGAAAGTTAGACCAGTGACATTAAAAACAAACGCCATGATTCCGCCGAAGGTGACCATTTCGCCGTGGGCGAAGTTAGTCAGTCCGGTCGTTCCGAAAATAAGTGATAGTCCGACCGAGCACATCGCCAAAATCAGGCCTAATCGAATTCCGTCAGAAAATCTTTGAGCGACACGCTCGAAGCCGGACTGAGAAACATTCTGTGACTCACCGGTGAAGTACGTAATGACCTTGGTTTTCGTCACGAATGAGTCAGTCAGAACGTTCTGGATGGCTGGAGTTCTCGAGTCGAGTTTTTCACCTGACGGCAAAGTTGCTTCGTTTAAAGACACCGTGTAATCAGCGCGAGTCGGGACGGAAATAATCAGGACACCTTCGGCGTCGGTGGTTCCTGTTTCAACTACTAACCCTGATGAATCAGTGACTGTTACTTCAACTCCAGGAACAGGCTGATTGTCGGTTTTGCCGTCACTGGTGCGAACTTGATCCTTCACTTGAATGCGCAGTGCGTATTCGCTGTCTTCGGCCTGAGCTGGGCTCAAAGCGAATCCAAGAACAGAAAAAATAGCGGCGGCGAGAATGAACAACCGAATAAGTGGAGAAGATCGCAATGATGATTTCACTTGAAATACAACTCTCCCCAAAAACCCTGTACCAAAACCGTCTTGCACCGCCATGAACTTGACCTAGCGTAGTGCAGGTCCTATGGCTGATGGAACTTGCGCTCTCACAAACAAATCCCCCCTTTGGCCGATTTTGTGCATCCTTGGTGCGGCCGCCCTATTTGGCACGACTGGGACAGTTTTAGCGAATGGGCCAGTGGGCATCGACCCCGTGACCGCAGGCGTCGTTCGTCTCCTCATCGGCGGTGCTGGGCTCGCCGTTCTGAGTTATCGCCATTTTCGGCGGGTGCTCAGTCAATTCAAGCTGGCCGTGCTTGGTGCCGCGGGAGTCGGTGCCTACCAGTTGTGCTTTTTCTACTCGACGCGCCACGCTGGGGTCGCGGTAGCGACGGTCATCACAATTGGCAGTAGTCCCCTTTTTGCACGAATGATCGGAGCAGTTCGCCGACGGCCAGCGCCGAATCGTTTGTGGTACCTAGCAGCTCTCGTCCTGTTAACAGGTTTAACGTTTTTGTCCTCCTCACAAGACTCGGCATCAGGCGTCGAGTTTGTCGGAGTACTTTCGGCGTTGATCGCTGGCTTGTCGTACGCGGTCTATACCGAGTGTGCCTCGGTTTTGATTGATCACAAGCTTGATTCAACAGCAGTCATGGGTGTGCTCTTTTTGGGTGCCGGTGTATTAACAAGCCCATTTCTCTTATTCCGACCAGTTGCCTGGATAACCACCCAACGTGGCGTCGTGGTGCTTGCTTATTTGGGAATCGTGACGTTGACCCTTGCGTACGTGGCATTCGGCAAAGGCCTCACCAAATTGGTTCCGACCACTGTCGTGATGCTCACCCTTCTTGAGCCGGCGGTCGCTACTGCTTTGGCATATTTTGTGCTCCACGAAAAAGTTTCTGGACCAGCGTGGTTTGGGATGTTTTTGGTACTCGTGGGTCTACCAATCATTGCGATATCGGTTCGACGACCAACTACCGTCAAAGCATGACCCAATCGCTTGTTGCTCCACAGCCAATAAAAAATCGCATCACCGAGCTACTCGGTATTGACTACCCAATTGTTCAAGCTCCCATGGGCTGGATCGCTCGTTCACAACTTGCTTCGGCTGTGAGTAATTCAGGGGCGCTCGGAATCATCGAAACTTCGTCTGGTGAACTCGACAACGTGCGTCAAGAGATTTTGCGGATGCGTGAATTAACCGACAAGCCATTCGGCGTCAACATCGCCCAGCTTTTTGTCAGGGACCCCTCAATCGTCGATTTTGTCGTTGAGCAAGGCGTCAAGTTCGTCACGACTTCAGCGGGCAACCCGCAGCAATACACCGGTCAACTCAAGGCCGCTGGTCTGACTGTGTTCCATGTCGTCCCTACACTCGCTGCAGCGCTGAAGGCTGTCGATGCAGGAGTTGATGGTCTTGTGGTCGAAGGCGGAGAAGGCGGTGGTTTCAAGAATCCGCAAGATGTTGCGACGATGGTTCTTTTACCGCTCATTGCTTCAAAGGTTTCGTTACCAATTATCGCTGCGGGTGGTATTTGTGACGGCGTGTCAATGGCTGCCGCGTTTGCTTTGGGCGCTGAAGGTGTGCAGATGGGAACTCGAATGGTTTCTGCCGCAGAATCTCCTGTTCACGACAATTGGAAGAACTCCATCATCAACGGTGCAGAAACGGGAACAGTTTTCTTGAATCGATTATCTCGACCAGGTTTGCGAGCATTGCGCACTGAACGAACGACCGCATTAGAAAAGCAAGACCATGTCCCGTTGACCGAAATGTCTCGCGCTCTCGATCTCTACTTCGGCGGAGACATGGAGGCTGCGATCGCTCTCACCGGACAGGTCATGGGACGCATTGAGGCAATCAAGCCGGTTCAAGAAATTATTTATGAAACGATCGCAGAATTACGTTCGGTCATTTCAGGATTGGCATCAGCAATCTGATTTGAAGCCATCCAAAGGTTGACGAGCGACAAGAAAAACATCGTCGCTCCGAATATATGGATACCAACAAGTAACGCAGGAATGTCGTTGAAGTACTGCACATAACCCACGGTTGCTTGCAAGATAGCGAGGACAAGAACCATCTCAAGTGGTCCAAACAACTGTTGCACGCGTTGCTGTTTCATCTTCCAGGCAACAATCAACAGAAGGGCGATCGCTATGAGAACCGAAATACCGTGAATGCGCGCAACTGTGGTGATTGCTAAATCAAATCGGCGGGCCTTTTCGTCTCCAGCATGCGGGCCAGATCCAGTCACTATGGTCCCCGTAAAGAGCGCAACGCTTCCCATTACTACTGTCAAGCGAATCATCTTTTGGAGAACACTCAACCTTGATGACCGCCGAACCTCCACGTCGCTCTTGGCTCTGAGGTGCAACGTCAGAGCATTGGCTACTAAAACCATCGAAAGTACGAAATGTCCTTGATTTGCAACCGGATGTAGATCGGTCAAGACGACGATTCCGCCGAGAACGATTTGGCCGATGACTCCGGCAACTAATCCCCAGGACAGCATGACCAAATCTTTGCGGTACGGAATACGAAAACGAGCCGCTAGAACTGCCGCTATGACGATGGCCGTCACCAGACCTGTGAACAGACGATTGATCTGTTCGATTGCACCGTGGGTCGTGGAAACGTCGATGAACTTTTCTGAGTTGCATCTCGGCCAATCAGAGCAACCCAAACCCGATCCAGTGAGGCGAACTGCGGCCCCACTCACGACAATCACACACAACAAAATTAGGGCGAAACGACTCACCCAGATGTACCCAGCAGGACTGATCTGTCGTGCTTGACGGGCACTGTCCGACGAACTCATAGACCCACAGTAGGCGTATGGGTTCATCAGCGCCACCTGTTAGGACTACGGTCACATCATGCTCACATCTTTCGACGACTACCCCATTCACGCAGGAAGTGCTCCAGTCAACGAAACTGGATCCAGTGATCCCAACCACTACGACCGCTACTTCTTTAATGGTTACCGATCGGACGCTTCGTTGTACTTCGCTGTGGCAATGGGTTTGTATCCCAATCGCCACGTAGCTGACGCTTCTTTTTCAGTCATTGTGAACGGTCAAGAACAGATATCGATTCATGCATCATGTCGCGCTCACCCCGATCGAGCGAAAACGAACCATGTTGGACCAATTCAGGTAAACGTTCTCGAACCGATGAAACGACATCAGATCATCGTTGATAGCGCTGAGCATGGAGTGAAGGCGGAATTGATTTTTGTTGCTCGAAGCGGCCCAGTTCAAGAGCCGCACTTCCTAGTAAAGGCGGGGCAGCGAACTCTGTTTGATTACACCCGACTGACGCAGTTTGGGCACTGGACCGGATGGATTGAAGTTGACGGTGTGCGTCACGAAGTGGAAGCAACTTCTGCATACGGATCGCGCGATCGTTCGTGGGGAGTTCGACCGGTTGGGCCAGCCGCAGAACTAGGCGCCCCGGTCGGTGAACGTCAATTTTATTGGTTGTGGGCACCGATCAACTTTGAAAATTTTGCAACCCACTTTGACGTAAACGAATACGCTTCGGGCAAACGTTGGCATGAAACTGGCTTCATCATTCCTGACGGAGACCAAGCTGCTCACGAAATGTCGCGAGTCGAGTATGCGACCGCGTGGCGCTCAGGAACTCGGTGGGCGCAAGAATTTTCCATTGATCTGATTGATGAAGCCTCGGCGAGTCACTCAATTGTCTTGAAACCTTTGTATGAGTTCCACATGCTCGGAATCGGTTATGGCAATCCCGAGTGGGGTCATGGACATTGGAAGGGCGAACTCGCAGTCGGTTCCGAACGTTGGAATCTGCCAGTTCAAAACCCGTGTGATCCACGAAACATTCATATTCAGGCACTTTGTCGCGCCACGATGACCGACGCCCAAGGAGTGACGCATCAAGGAATCGGAATTCTTGAACAGTTGATTCTTGGACCTCACGAACCAACTGGACTCACTGGAATCATTGACCCAGCGCCCTAGCACTTCCTATTGAGTTTTGCTTCGTCGCTTAGGTGTGACGAATCGTCATTCCGCCATCGACAACGATTGTCGCTCCAGTGACGAAACTCATTGCAGGCATGCACAGGCTGACGGTCATTTGGGCGACTTCTTCTGGTTCGCCGTAGCGTCGTAGAGCGACGTGACGATTTGCGTACTTGCTTTTCATCTCAGAAGGGATCGCTTCGGTCATTCCTGTATTAATTGGACCGGGACAAATGCAGTTCACGGTAATTCCGTCTTTGCCTAGTTCAACTGCCAGGCTGCGAGTTAAGCCAGTTACGCCCGATTTAGAAGCTGAATATGCTGACAAAGTTGGAGTCGCAACGATTGATTCAGTCGACGCAACATTGACGATTCTCCCAGAAGATGAAAGCTTCAAATGTGGAAGGGCGGCACGGACGAGATGCACGTACGCCGACAAATTGATGGCCAAAGTCGTGTCCCATGCAGATAAGAAATCATCATGCGACGAGCCGGCAGGAGACGACAGAGAAATACCAGCATTGTTGATCACGATGTCAAGTGATCCAAAGGCAGAAACGGTGCTATCGACAACTGTTTGCAACTGTTCGGTATCGCGCACACTAACTGCGAAACCAATTGCCCGTTGTGAACCATATTCCTTTTGAATCGCATTGACGACTGCATCTACCTTGGCTTGATCAAGGTCAACGACGGCCACCGAAGCCCCCTCGTCGGCCAGTAGAAAAGCAGTTGCTCGACCCATGCCACTGGCCGCGCCGGTCACAATGGCCACTTTGTCATTGAGGCTCCGAGAAAGTTTGCTGAGACGGGCCATGAACGTTCTCCCTAGTCGCGTGAGTAGCGCTGCATGCCACCCATGCCGTACATCTTCATCACTAAGGCTCGATCTACAGTGACTTCCATAAAGGCGGTATCGGGACTGTTATCGGGTCCGCCAGGAGCGAACCCGCTGAGGTCGTAGTCAAAAACGCCATTCCACAAACGACGTTTTGTTTCAATATCACTCAGTACTCGCGCCGTTCCCCACACTTCTACCCCATCGCCATTTTCGGTGACTTGCCAGTGCAAAGCGACTTGTGGGTTGGCGGCTACATTCTTCGTTTTCGTTGAAGTTAAGCCGACCATGATCCACAATGTTTCTCCGTCCCAACACGGATGAACAGGAACAACATCAGGAGCATTATCAGATCCAACGGTCGCGATATGAGCCCAAATGCTCAGAGCTGAACACGCTGTCTTGACTTCTTCAATACCAATTTCGCTGGTCATTTTCTCCCCTAACAATCGATTCTGAATATTACGGTAACTACTTGTTATTACGGACGCACTTCGTAAAACGCATTGAGCGAATGCTCAATATCTAACTTGCGAAAACGGGTGAAGCCCGCTGCTGCAGCCATACTTCTTGCCTTTGATTCAGGTAGCCCTAAAGTGCCGAGGCCTGCTCCCCCAGGAGCAGACATCGCAGATGACATACAACTCATCACGCTGATGCCGTACATCAACGAGGCCATCGGATTCTTAGCCATATTTTCACCAAAGGTGTCCAGGGCTTTGATGTCAACAAGCAGCCAAATTCCGTCTGGTTTGAGTGAACGTCTGATCGCTTGCATGACGTCTTGAGGATGAGTCATGTCGTGAATGCAATCAAATGCGGTCACGATGTCGAGGGATTCATCATTTGGTAACGGCGAAACCCTCGGGTCAACAAAATGGACGTTGTCTGTTGCGTCAATCGTTTTCTTCTCATGCGCTCGATCAAGTGCGTAACGCGAGATGTCGTATCCGGTCACTGAAGATTTCGGGAAAGCCTGAGCCATTCGAATTGCAGCGCCTCCTGCCCCGCAACCGATATCGGCAACTTTCGCTCCGGCTTCTAAACGTTGCACTGCGCCATCAAGTGCTGGAAGAACGACGGGTAGAAGATACGAGCGACTCCAAGGTTCAAAACTTCGTTCAATACCGACGGCACCTTCGGGACCGTGACTGTCGTAATCGAGACCGATTCCAGTACGGAAACTCTCGGGAAGCGCGGTGAGACCGGCCATGGTCTGGGGTAACCGATGAAACATTCCCATTCCGAATGCTGGATGGAATTCATCCGCTAAGACGACAATGGCTTCGGGTGTCATTGAGTACGTCTCAATGCCTTGTTCATCAATACTGACTTCGATCAGGCGCGCGGCTGCTTGATTATGAATCCACTCTTGAACCCAGCGGGGATGCAGTTGAAGCGAAGCGGCCAACTCATCAGATGTGACTGGATGCGCAAAGGTCGAAAGGCTCTGATACAAACCAAGCCGATCGCCGAGGTGAATCATTCCTGACGTGACTGCGCCTTCAAGCTTTGAGAAAACCAAGAATGAGTACATCTTCAAAAGATTGGGATCGAGATCGCGCTGTGTCATTAAAAGGTCCTTTGATCATTGGCCATGTGCTCTACATCGCTTAGTTTTGTTAAACCAAAAAAATGGCCGTCGCCAATCTGGAATGACTCGAGTCGACTAATTGATGCGTGAGCGATAACGAAACGCTCCCATTCCCAGGGTGTGGGAGCAAGACCCAAAATATGACCGATGAAGACGCTGTTGGTTCCGGCATGAGCGATACACAGAATCTTTCGATCTGGCTGCTCAATATGCCATACGGGTAGTTCCTGAGGGCTTGCTGTAACGCCTCGCTCGTTTAAGAACTTATTGGCTCCTTCATGGATCCGAGTGACGAAATCGCGAACGGGCTCACCGTCAGCCAAACCATCCCAACGTTTCTCGGCAACTCGACTGCGTTCTTCACGATAAGCGTCATCAGCTTTCTGCCGAGGAGTGCCATGCCACAAAGGATTCCGAATTTCCTCGAGCCAATCTTGAGTCACATCTGGCCCACACGCAATGTTGCGCTGAGCAAGAAGTGGCTGTGATGTTTGTTGCGCACGCACCAATGGTGAAACCCAAATCTCATCAAAATGTTCTCCGGCGAGTGCCTGAGCGACGCATTCCGCTTGATCAAATCCCAATTGAGTCAGAGGTGGGTTATCAACATTGAGGTCATCTCGAATCCATTCGGGCTGCCCGTGTCGGACAAGAACTATTTCCATATTTACCATTGTTGCACTTTTGTATGGTCTAATCAGCGGTGTTGTGCGACGACTCCCAAGATTTGTACATCTCGGAGTACAAGCCAGGTTGATCTACTAATTGATCATGCGATCCATCTTGAACAAGCAAACCAGAATCAAGGACCAGTACCCGATCGGCTCGAGCGGCCGTTGACAATCGGTGCGCGATTGAAATCGTCGTTCGTCCCTTTGAGAGTTGATCAAGCGCTCGGGTGAGCCGCACTTCAGTTGAGGCATCAACGGAGGAAGTTGCTTCGTCCAAAATCAAAATTGATGGATTGATCAGCGACGCGCGAACCAATGCAACTAACTGTCGCTCTCCTGCTGATAACTGCGATCCGCGTTGACCAACCATTGTTGCTAACCCAGCAGGTAGAGACGCAAACCAGTCTTGAAGATCGACGTTCGTAAACGCGTCAATGAGATTCTGGTCAGACGCTTGTGGGATCACGAATCTGAGGTTGGCCGCGATCGTGTCAGAGAAAAGAAACGGCTCTTGCGGTACGACAACGAGTATCTCTCGTAACGATTCGTTACTTATTCGATTCAGCGGTACTCCACCAATTGAAATGACGCCGACTGTCGGATCCGAAAATCGAGATAACAATCGGCCGAGAGTCGTCTTACCTGATCCAGTCTCGCCGACAATGGCGACCTGTGTTCCGAACTGAATGACGCAATTGATATGGCTGAGAACTGCGTGATTTTCATCCCTCACCTCACCGTCGCGCGGACGATAAAAAAATGTCACGTTGTCAATTTTGATGTCGAGTGGTTGGTGACCTACCTCAATCGGAAACTCAGCCGGAGGTGGCCCGGCAGGAATTGACAAAATCCCTAAAATTCGCCGCATTCCTGAAACAGCGGTTTGAGTCTGGTCGAGCACTTCTGTGAGTTCGGCGATTGGTTCTAAGAATCGATAGGTCAAAAAAATAAACCCGACAAGGGCTCCTGCGGTCAGTCCCGAACTTGAACCGCGCCATAAACCAACGAAAACGACAGCTGATACAGCGATCGCACCAAAAATTTCACCTGACGGAAAGAGAAGCGCTCCAATCAATGTGGCCTTTGTCTGTCGGTCTCCACGGATTTTCGAAGACGTCTTTACTCGAGCCCCGAAGACGGCTCCTGCCGAATACGCGTGCAAAGTTTCTGCCCCTGTCACCAATTCGGCGGTGTTTCCTAAAAGGTCCGCATTAGCCAAACGTGATGCGTCATAAGCCGCGATGAGTTTCGCTTGAACTCGTCGGAGAACGTACACGAGAGGTGCAGAGATAAAGATAACGAGTAGCGCTAGTGACCAGTCATAGACAAGCATCACGCCGGCAACAATGATCATCAATGCACCGTTGAGCAGATAGGCCAAACCGCCCCAGGAGAAAAACTGCGAGAGTGTTTCAACATCAGACGTCACTCGTGACACGAGTGATCCACGCTGTTCGTCGTTGTGATCTTCGAGACTGAGTTGATGAATGTGCTGAAATAGCTTGACGCGAAGGTCGAAAAGGGCTGATTCACTTCGTTGACCCAAGCGCGAGACTGCTGTTCTTTGAGCGATGCTCGCGACCATTAGATAGATAGCGGCACCCAGACACATCTTGACGACGAGTGCAACGTCCACCATTTGTGTTGTGCCCCGAACTGATCGATTTAAACCATGATCAATAGCCTGTTGTATAACAACCGGGACCACTACGCGACCGCTGGCCCCAAACATTGCTAAAAACAGGGTGAATCCAATCCCCTGACGCAGACTTGGGACGGCACGAACGCCGCGTGAGAGTGTCTCTAAAGTTCCTGATACCCGAGGAGTTGTCATTTTGAATCAACCTCAGACTCTTGAGGTTCCTCGTAAGCCTGCATCAAACTTCGATATGACTCGTTCTGGATCAATAGTTCAACGTGTGTGGTTGGACCATGTATTGAACCCTGATCAAAAAACATGATTTGATCGGCCATACCGATAAGGGACGGACGTGAGGCCACCGCAATAACCATCGATTTGGGAAGACCTGATTTGATGTTGCGCAAGACCTTAACTTCGGTGTTTGGATCGAGAGCGCTTGTTGTGTCATCAAGAATCAGAATGCTCGGTCGACGAATGACTGCTCGGGCCAGCGCGATTCGTTGCCGTTGACCACCTGACAAACCGACCCCGCGTTCACCGATGACGGTGTCGACTCCTTGAGGAAGGGCCTGAACAAAATCAGCCTCAGCAATCCTCAAAGCCCAATCGACATCTTCGTCGGAAAAACTTTCTCCCAAACAGACGTTGTCTCTTACAGAAGTCCCAAAAAGAAAAGGTTCTTGAAAAACGAAACTGATGGACTGATCGGCAGTTGTCACTGAACCAGAGAAGATGGGCGAGATTCCCGCGAGCGACTGGACAAACGTTGACTTCCCACTACCGGTGTATCCAACAATCGCCGTAAACGATTGAGGCGTGAAAGAGGCGGAGACATTTTGGAAAAGGATGTTGGTGTCGTCGTATCCGAATGAAACCGAATCAAGCACGAGCGAACTCGATCCATGTGTGAACAACGAACGTGGATCTTCAACGATTGGACTTTTTCGTAGGCTTTGAATTCGATCGAAACCTGCTTGTGATCGCGGCATTTCTGACAGGGCATAACCGATGAGACGTAAAGGAAATACCAAAAGAGTGAACATATAGATAAAACTTGCTAACTCTCCGACAGATAAATCTCCGCTACGAACTCGATACGCGCCGCCAACTACTAAACAGATATTGGTGAGGTTTGGTACGAAATCAAGAGCAGCTTCAAATAGCGATCGCAGGCGGATTGCTTCTATGCGGGCATTTTGTACCCGTGACGCGATAATCGCTAATCGTTCTGTCTCGCGATTCTCTGCTCCAAAAGCTTTGACAACAGTGACGCCTTCGAAACTTTCGTGCACTGCGGCCGACAGTACGCCGAGTTCACCTTGCGCGATATCAAACCACTTATCCACACGCCGCTGATACAGAACATTGAGTGCTATTAGGGCTGGAAAAACCGCGGTCGCGGCTAAGCCAAGAGCAGTGTCCGTTGTGATCAGACCGACAGCGGCAATCGCCATCATCAAGATGACGCTGCTTGCATAAGGCAGAGGCGCCATGACAGCCACACTGGCTTCGACATCTACCCCGGCGCGAGTTAACAAATCACCGGTTGATTGTTGCCGATGCCATTGGGGCGGTTGTTTGACGATCACATCAACGACTTCATCGGTCAAACTTTGTGCAGTTCGCCATTGGGCGCGACCGGCAAAAGACCGTCGCACGACAACTCCACAGGCTCGAATCAGAGATAGCCCGATTAAGAGGCCAACTGCGGTCAGAGTTTGAGACAAAGAAAACGTATTTGTATCAAATCGCGTAATAACGACTTCATCAATGATCCAACGCAATAACCATGATGAGCCCACAGTACAAATTGCAAATACGGCCGCTCCCGCCATTGAGATTGCAAAAAGACCAGGGTGATACGTGACCAAGGACCGAATCAAGGTCGTTGCACGCCGAAACCTTCCCGAAGATGATGATTGCCCGTGCACGCAATATTCCTACCAGTAATCTGTTGAAATGCTTAGCCTCAATCATGATCAGTTCGGAATTGACCAAATAAATTTTGGTTTGTTGGTTTTACGTTTGGTTCTCGGGCTGTTTTTGGCCTACCACGGTTACAACAAGGTTTTCGGTAAGGGCGGTTTGTCGGGTACAGCCTCTTGGTTCGGAAGTATCGGTATGAAGTGGCCTAAATGGCAGGCTCGCGCTGCGGCGGCGACCGAAATCGGTGCTGGCGTGATGTTGGCGGCAGGACTACTCACTCCCTTCGCTGCAGCTGGCATCATCGGAGTAATGGTTGTCGCGATATACACATCGCATCTCAAAGTTGGATTCTTTGTCTTTCTTCCAAACCAAGGCTGGGAGTATTGCGCAACAATTGCTCTAGGTGCTCTAGCTGTCGGATCAATGGGCGCTGGCGAATGGTCACTTGATCATGCGATTGATTTTTCGATTTCGGGCTGGGGTGCTTTAGCGGTGACTGCAATCCTGGGGGTTGGAGGAGCTGTCGTTCAACTCGTGACGTCGTTTCGGCCAGCTAAGCAATCATGAGCAACCCCACAGGTTCGACCTCGGTTCCCCGTCGAATGCTGCAAGTCTTTCTCGGGGCAATCTGTTTGATTATCGCCGCGTTTTGGGTGTACGCGTTCTTCTTCGCCTCAAAAGAAGGTGTCAATGTTCTCGAGGACAAGGCTTGGACTATTCGAGCTGAGGAGATTTGTCGCAACGCAAATCTTGAACGAGACAAACTGGTTGACTTGCGTCGCATTAATTCGGTCGAGGGCGACGCGCTGGCTGAACGGGCGGACATCATTGATAAGGCAACCACAATCATTCAAAAAATGCTTAATGATGTGACTGATCAAGTTCCGACTGGCAGCGACGATGCGAAGTTGACGGAAATCTGGCGAGGTATCTACCAGGATTGGATTGATGGGCGAATCAATTACACGGCAAAGTTGCGAACGGGTGAAAATGCGCCATTCGCTGAATCCATGCGTGAAGGTTCACCAGTATCTGATTCAATCAATGACTTCACAACTAATAACCGAATGAAGTCATGTGGTGCTGCGATGGATTTGGCTGTTTAATTCTCGACGTCCAGCCAGGCACCGTCAACGAATCGTTTGATGACTTTCGCCGGCGAACCGACGGCGACGCTAAATGAAGGAATCACACCGGTCACAACGCTGTTGGCGCCGATGACAACATGTTCGCCGATATCGGCGCCTGGAAGTATGACGCTTCCGTAGCCAAGCCACGATCCGTTACCGATGCGTACCGGTTTTTCCGGCATCGTTTGTACGGAGATCGGAAGAGTGACGTCTTTGTATCCGTGGTTTTGGTCGGTGATGTAGACGTTGTGTCCGGTCCACACGTCATCACCGATTTCGATGGAAAAATGTCCAACGATTCCACTGCCCTTCCCAATCAGGCACCGATCACCTATTGACACGATTCGATCACTGATGCATTTCTGCCCCGGAACCATTCCTGCGGACAATGTGCAATGAGGTCCGATCATTGTGTTGCGACCGATGTGAATGTACGCCTCATTGAATATGGTGTTAGGAGGAAAGCAAATCACGCTCTGTTCTCCAAATGAGCCGAATCGTTGACCTCGTCGGTTCGTGGCTCCAATCGCCCCCGCTTCAACGGCCATCTCCCATAGATAATGAACGGCATTCGCAAAGAATCTGTTTCGCCAAGCTCGTCCTCGAGATATAGCTAGCGGAGCGTAAGCGGGCTCGTCCTTCACAAAGTGAGATTATCGGTTAGTGCATCTTCGCACTGACGAATCTGACAGCATGGATAAATGGATCGCCCGTTGTCTCAGGACTTCTTAGTAACTGGAGGTTTCACCGATGTCGGTTCGGTGAAAGTTGGGCATTTCGGTCGGCAATCTCGGGGTTGGTTAACGGGCACGACTGTGTTGCTCACCCCCCAAGGTTCGGTTGCCGGCGTCGATGTTCGCGGAGGCGGACCTGGCACCCGTGAAACAGATCTACTGAGACCTGAGAATCTGATTCAAAAGATCCACGCCATCGTGTTGAGCGGTGGAAGCGCCTATGGGTTGGCAAGCGCACAAGGAGTCATGGAATTTCTCGAAGAAACACAGAGTGGATTTCCTGTTGGCCAAGATCCAGCTTGGGTAGTTCCGATTGTGCCTGGAGCGGTGATTTTTGATCTTGGTCGTGGTGGCCGATTCACCAATCGGCCTGATCCATCTTTTGGTTACCGAGCAGCCCAGGCAGCAAAGTCATCGAACAGGTCCGTGGGATGCGTTGGAGCCGGTTTGGGAGCTCGTTCTGGCGGTCTCAAAGGCGGTTTAGGGATGGCGAGCACCCAAATAGAAGGCGGGCACATCGTGTCGGCTGTCGCTGTGGTGAACTCAATCGGGTCAGTGATTGATCCCGACCGAGGATTGCCCTGGATCGAATCGGCAACTCGTCTTCGGCGTCCCAATGCCATCGATAGACGAACACTTCGTGATTACCTCTCCTCCCAATTGGCTCCGTCAGCGACACCCTCGCAATCACTCAACACCACGATCGGTGCGGTGGCAACGAATCTGCGGCTATCGAAAGCCGAATGCAGCAAGTTTGCGAGCGTTGCCCATGATGGCCTGGCGCGAGCAGTTCGCCCCGCCCATTTGATGAACGATGGTGACACAATTTTCGGTCTGTCAGTCGGGCACGGGGATTTGGTTGTCTCAGAAAACGAGCCGATTTTCAACGATCCGATCGGTCGACCAGCACTTCTGAACAAGGTGCTGGCGACCGGCGCTGACATGTTCGGGCAGGCGTGTACTGAGGCGATCCTGCAGGCCACATCTGCTGGTGGGATGCTCAGTTATCGCGACCTATGCCCCTCGGCTTTTCGGGACCTCACAGACGATCGCTGAGTGGGCATGCCCGATATCACAAAAAATCAACCGTTTGGTTGCCTAAGTCCTGGCTTGCGTCGCTAGGTTTCGCTCTGCTCTTTCCGATTATTCGCCTGTTCCCCTGTATCAACCCCCTGAGGTTTTGTGATGCCTACGTTGCACAATGATCGTAAGAAAGTTCAGGTCCCCGATCTTGCGTTATGGAAAGCCGAAGGTCGTCGCATAACGATGATCACGGCCTATGACGTCACTTTTGCTCGTCTCGTCGACGAGGCCGGCATCGACATGATTCTCGTCGGAGATTCTGTGGGCATGGTTGTTCAAGGAACGAATAACACGATCCCTGTTGACCTAGACGAGATGGCGTATCACGTTCGCTGTGTTGCTCGGGCTCATACCAAGGCTCTCGTCATCGGTGATTTGCCGTTTGGCTCGTATCAGGTCAGTCCACAACAAGGTGTTGAGTCATCAGTTGTTCTGATGAAAAATGGCGCTCAGTGCATCAAGTTAGAAGGCGGCGTGCATATGGCAGAAACAATTGCCGCCATCACACGTGTCGATATCCCAGTTGTTGGACACATCGGTCTCACACCCCAAAGCGTCCATCGCATGGGTGGCTTCAGAGTTCAGGGCCGAACTGAAGGATTCGAAGCAGGCGGCCGAGAACGAATTCTCGAAGATGCTCATGCTGTTGAACAATCGGGAGCCTGCGCGATCGTTATCGAAGGCGTACCAATGGAACTTGCTCAGGAGATCACGCAAAAAGTGAGTATCCCAACGATCGGAATTGGTGCCGGAATTTATTGTGATGGCCAAGTTCTTGTCTTGCATGACGTTCTCGGTCTATGTGATTCCAAGTACCGATTCGCGAAGCACTACGCAGATATGCGGACATCGACCATTGACGCCACACAAGCGTTTATTGCCGACGTCCAGAGTGGCAGTTTCCCTGACGAAGATCACTCGTTCCACTAAACCTGTGCAAATTCTTCGTTCGCCGCAAGAACTCAGCGTTGCTGTCGATCAACTTCGAACTCATGGTCAAACGATCGCAATGGTTCCTACTATGGGCGCCTTGCATGCCGGTCATCTTTCTCTTTTTGTTGTCGCTAGACAAAAGGCCGACATAGTGATCGCGACAATCTTTGTTAATCCGTTGCAGTTCAATAATCCAGATGACTTCGCCAAGTACCCATTGCAATTAGATCTCGACATAGCAGTGCTCAAAGAGCAAGGCGTTGATGTCCTTTATGCGCCCAGCGCAGAATCAATGTACGGTCAAGATTTTTCAACCAGCGTGCATATTGATGGTATTACCGAAGTACTTGAAGGCCGTTCTCGTCCTGGGCATTTTTCAGGGGTCGCAACTGTCGTCACCAAACTCTTGTCTGCGGGCCGACCAAACGTCGCCGTTTTCGGACAAAAAGATTTCCAACAGTGCGCTGTCATCAAGAGACTGGTCGCCGATTTAGATATGCCTATCGAAATTGTAATTGCACCTACGGTTCGTGAAAAAGACGGTCTAGCGATGTCAAGTCGAAACGTACGTCTTTCCTCATCGGCTCGACGAGAGGCAGCAGTAATTTCGCAGGGGCTGCTTGTAGCGCAGGCTCAATTCACTTCAGGAATTCGCGAATCAGAGCAACTCATTGAGGCAGTTGAGTCGGTCATTGCCACTACATCAGCAGAGATTGATTACGTGAAATTGGTTGACGCAAAAACTCTTCAGGACGCAACAATTGCTAGCAAAGGTTGTGTCATTGTTGTCGCCGTCGTTTTTGATGATGTGCGTTTGATCGACAATCACGTTCTTGTGTAAGGAAACAATCTGAATCGGTTAACGATGTTGTCGTGGTTCAGTTTGTTTCATCACAAAACGCGTCGTGAAGACACCGTCACCAGACAAGATGCCACCTCGGGCAAAGAGTCGTCCATTTTGCCAGTTCGACAAGCCCAACTCTGGCCGGTTTAGCGCGTACTGACCATCAACCCAGCGGGTAAAACCATTTCCGAAAAATGGTGACTCAGATGATTGGTAAGCCGATTCAATTTCCGACAAATCTGAACTAACTAACGACAACACAAAATGAGGACTATAAGAGTTGAAGAGTTCTACTGCTTCTTGGGTATCGGACACGAGGCGTATTGCAAACTCTGGATGTTCATCCCATTCCCACTCAGTACTCAAAGCCTCGTCGTCATCGTGCTCGATCAGTTCAAACAGATGAGTTGACGAATACATCTCACCAAGAACTTGAGACGTAAATGCACCTATGGCGTGGACAACGAGTTTTCCCTCGCGTCCTTTGGCGGCAAGCACTGCCCCGTTGAGTACCGCCAGCAATAGATCATGACGATCGAGAGGAACACAACAAACATTCAATGTGTTACAAACTTTGCGGTCAAGTGAATGGCAAATGAGTTGCGCGAGATCAATGGCGTCGGCGGTCTGGCCAACAATGGCCCACGCTCCACCAGTGCCATGAAGGCTGACCGGAATTCCTGATTGGCGCGCTACTGCCCCAAGTTGAGCAACAGCCTGACCACTACCTCGGGCGACAGCGAGAGATAGACCTGGGTCTGAAAACAGTGCGTACCCTGCCGACCGTTCTGGTGAATCAACGAGTTGCACACTTCCGAGAGGCAATCGACTCTGTTCGAGAGCTGGGATGAGAGCAAAGTTCATGATCGCTCGGGCGGTGTTGAGCGCATCACTACCGATACGAAACACGACTGTATTTCCGGAGCGCAGAACTCCAGTTGCATCGGCGAAAACATTTGGTCGTCCTTCAAACACGAAACCGACAACGCCTAATGGTGCCTTGTGAGCCTCGACCGACCATGAATCGTGTTGCACAGTTTCGGGAGTCGTTGTTGTTTCGCCGAGGTCGCGCCACATAACCAGAGCGGTGATCATGTCGCTGCGCATCTTCTCGCTTAACTCAAGGCGGGTTGTCGACCGACCTCTCTGACTGGCATCTGCGACATCACGATCGTTCGCGATCTTGATTTTGCTAAAGATATTGTCGTCTTGCAGATTGGTGGCGAAGGTTGCATAAAATTCGGTGATGCGAACTGAGTCAACAGAAGACAGTTCAGCAAAAGCGGTTCGAGCACTCGCGACAGCGCTGTGAGCGATCTCGGCAACTGAACTTGGGATGCGTAGTAAATCCCCATTTTCTTGGATGACTACCAACCGGTCCCCCACAACAAATTCGTGTGCCAGTTTTGCTGTAACAGCGGTCCATCGGTTGCCACCGAAAGGGATTCTTTGACCCTCGGTCAGTGAATCAAGAACTCCATGATTCTGTTGATTCTCCGCTGACATAAAAGTCATGTTAGAAGGCGAGTTCGCTCTTGAGAGAACTACACCTCCATCAAGTTCAAGCCCTTCTGGAGCGTCTAGCCTAAAAGCGTGAAAGATGACGTAGATACTCAGGTGTATTTCAAGCAATTACTTTCTGGCCGTGACTTCGCCGTCGGGGACTCTCTTGCCCAGCAGATGGTCAACTTTGTCTACCTGATTGGCGATCGATCCACCGGTGAATGCATGGTGATTGACCCTGCCTATGCCGTCGATGACCTCGTCAATTACGCAAATAATGACGGAATGAAGATCACCGGTGCATTGGCGACGCACTATCACCCCGACCACATCGGGGGCTCAATGATGAATTACCGCATCGAAGGAATCACCCGCCTACTCGAGCACGGTTCCGTCGGAATTCATGTGAACAAAGAGGAGTCTCCATGGGTTTTGCGAACAACAGGAGTTTCCGAAAGCGATCTCGTTTCACATGAGGCCGGTGATGTCGTAAAGGTTGGAAGCATTGAAATCACTTTGGTGCACACCCCAGGGCACACTCCCGGGTCGCAGTGCTTCTTGGTTAACGGGTGTCTGATTTCAGGCGACACTCTTTTCCTTGACGGATGTGGACGTACCGACTTGCCCGGTAGTGACCCCGAGATGATGTATCACAGCTTGCAGACTCTGAATAGTCTTCCTAGCTCAACGATTATTTATCCGGGTCATCAATATTCGCAACCCGCATGCGAAACACTCGTTCAGGTTCAGCAACACAATTTTGTGTTGAAACCAATGACGAAGGATCAGTGGACAACCATTTTTGCCGGTTAACCGATAAGTGACCCAATTAGCGCAGATGTACCCGCCGCTCCAAGTAACAGCAAAACGAATCGACGTGCGTTTTCTTCATTGAGTTTCGGTTTAAGTATTTGACCGAGCAGAATTCCTAAACCAAGAATCGGAAGACTGATCAGTACTCCGAGCATGGAGTCTGCAGTCACCTTTTTCATGGCTAAAAAAGAGGCAAGAGTAACTATTCCTGAAACTGTGAAAATAGCGCTGATGGTTGCGCGGAACTGAGCGATCGGAAGTCCACGACCTTGAAGCGCCACGACAAGAGGTGGTCCATTGGTCGACAAGGATGACGATAAGGCTCCGCTCAAAACACCAGCTGCGATCTCAAGTCGTGCGTCTGAACGCGAGCTCATTGTGTTGCGCGATAAAAGCAAGATCGCCAAGAAGATTCCGACCGCGAGAAAGCCCTTCAAAACCCTTTCATTGACGTGATTGAAAACTAAGAGACCGACAGGAATACCAGCCAAAGCTGAAAGAGACAAGCGACGAACGAGGTGCCACTGTGAGTCGCGACGACCATTGAACGCTTGGTACGAAGAACTGCCCAACCCCAAGAAGGTTGCAACAATCACTGCGTCGTGGGGATCCACGGCCAGAACCATCAGGGGAACTGCCAAAAGGGCAAAGCCAAATCCGACGATATTTTGCACAACTGCGGCTATTCCGACCGCCAACAACAAAACCGTGATTTCGCTGCCAGTCATTGGATCCGATTCTTGTCGTTTAGCCGACCCAGGGTCATCGGCATTTGCCTTTACAAAATGTAAACTTAGCCCGTGTCGCAGACCAGTCCCTTTCCTGAAGTGAATCTCCCCTCAATTCAGGGCGTACTGATTTCTCAGGATCGCCTCATGGGACGCCTGAACGACCTCGCCAAGGTGGGTCCAATCGACGGAGGAGGTTCCTGCCGCCTCGCACTCACCGATGACGATCGAGATGGTCGTGATCTCATCGTGGCTTGGATGCGAGATCTTGGTCTCGAAATTTCAATCGATGGCGTGGGCAACATTGTCGGAACATGGAATGTCGGAAGTGGTTCTGCTGTCATGACAGGAAGTCATATTGACACAGTTCGTACCGGTGGTCGTTTCGACGGGAACCTCGGAGTGCTCGCTGGCCTCGAGGTTATTGAAACTTTGATGACTGCGGGATTAAAACCCGCCCGCCCTTTTTCGGTCGGAGTATTTACTAACGAAGAGGGAGCCCGCTTCCAACCCGACATGTTGGGTGCGCTGGTTTACGTTGGCGGTTTGTCACTTGAGACTGCGCTCGACACGATTGCTATAGACGGTGCAGTTCTCGGAGCAGAATTACAGCGGATTGGATACGACGGGAGTGCTCCGTGCCCAAGCGTGGCGCCGCATGCCTTTGTTGAATTGCATATTGAACAAGGCCCTCGCCTCGAGGCAGAAGGTGTCCAGATTGGCGCGGTAACCGGAGTTCAAGGAATCTCGTGGCAAGAAGTCACAATTATGGGACAAAGTAATCATGCAGGAACGACGCCGATGTCATTGCGACACGATCCCGCATATATCGCAGCAGAGATCACAGTTTTTCTCCGTCAGATTGCCCAAGAGTATGGCGGTAATCAAGTGTGCACCGTTGGAAAGATTGATTTGCAACCGAACTTGATCAATGTGGTTCCGAAGAGCGCAACGCTGACGCTCGATGTTCGTAACACTGATGAAAACATTCTTCAAGAAGTTGAATTGAAGATTGCGCAGAAGATCAAACAAATATCCGAAACTGAGGGTGTTCGGGTTTCGTCGAGGGTTCTCGCTCGATTTGAACCTGTTCAATTTGATGAACGCCTGATTGATCTGGTTGAAACATTGGCCAAGACACACAACCGTTCAGTGATGCGTATGCCTTCGGGGGCAGGCCATGATGCTCAAATGCTGGCTCGAGTGTGCCCAACATCAATGATCTTCACCCCATCAGTTGAGGGCATTAGTCATAATCCTGCCGAATTCACGAGCACAGATGACCTAGTAGCCGGAACCAATATTCTGATGGACACGATGTGGGCTCTCGCCCATGTAGATCTTTCATCGCAGACTGGAATGAAATGATGTCTCAACAAACTCGGGTCGTTGTCGTCGGAGCTGCTCAACTTGGGCCGATTCAGAGGGCTGACACTCGCGCCAGCGTGGTTGAGCGTTTGATCTCATTACTGCGCCAGGCCAAAGAGCGTTCGTGTGATCTCGTTGTTTTCCCCGAATTGGCACTGACAACATTTTTCCCACGCTGGTTTGTTGACGATATTTCGCAAGCCGACCATTGGTACGAGAAGTCAATGCCGAGCCCTGAAACCCAGCCCCTTTTCGACGAGGCCAAGAAACTAGGAATCGGATTCTCATTGGGGTACGCAGAACTGACCGAACCCGATGAACAAGGTGTGGTCCATCGCTTTAACACCCAGATTTTGGTTGAACGTGATGGCTCCGTAGTGGCCAAGTATCACAAGGTTCATATTCCTGGTCACGAACACCACGAACCTGACCGCCCTTTTCAGCATGCTGAGCGTTATTACTTCGAACCCGGTCCTGAAGGTTTCGGCGTCTGGGCAGCTTTTGGCGGCCTCTTCGGAATGATGATTTGTAATGATCGTCGTTGGCCAGAGTCGTATCGCGAAATGGGTCTTCAGGGTGTCGAAATGATTTTGTGTGGCTACAACACGCCGATTCATTACGTGCCGGACCCGAGTCAAGATATTTTGCAGGGATTCCATAACTCTCTCGTGATGCAATCTGGCGCCTACCAAAACGGTACGTGGGTTGTCGGAGTTGCTAAAGGCGGCGTCGAAGAAGGCGTCGATTCACTCGGTCAAACTTGCATCGTCGCTCCGAGCGGACAGATAGTTGCCCAAACGCTCACTACTGATGATGAACTCATCGTTGCAGCCTGCGATCTTGATTGGTGTCAGCGTTACAAGGAAACTCTGTTCAACTTTGATCGTTATCGGCGTCCCGAGGTGTATCAACGCATAACGAAACAGCGTGGCACGGTTGTCTCACCCCAGAACGTTGCGGCATTAGATCGGAAAGCACATGACTGACATTGTGCAGAACCCACATCAACGAGCTAGTTCACGAATCTCGTTACAAGTCAATGGGCAAGACGTCTCAGTAAGCGCCGAACATCCACACCTACTGGCTGCGCTACGAGACGAATTAGATATCACCTCACCTAAAGACGGTTGCTCACCATCTGGTCAATGTGGTTGTTGCACGGTGATGATTGACGGCAAAGTAGTCGTGAGTTGCCAACAGTCACTGGAAAAAGTCGCTGGAAAATCAATCGTCACTCTCGAGGGTCTTGATGATGTTGAACGCGATTCTTACGCCAAAGCATTTGCTGCTTGCGGTGGTTTGCAATGTGGTTTTTGTATCCCCGGAATTGTGATGCGGGCAAAAGGGCAAATCGACAAGAAAGGTTCGTCGCTCACCAAGGCCGATATGAGTCGGCACTTAGGAGCAAACCTTTGTCGCTGTACCGGATATGTCAAGGTCCTTGATGCGATTGAGGCGGTCGCTCAGGGTAAGAATCTCGAACCCGTACAACCCACTGGGATTGGTTCGAGTGGAATGAAGTATGAAGCAAAAGAGTTAGCTCTTGGCGATCGCGGTTACGTTGATGACATTCGTATTCCTGGAATGCTCCATGCAGCGCTAGTCCTTGCTGAGCACACTCGTGCTGACGTACTAGGGATCAATACCGACAATGCAAAGAATGCCTCTGGTGTTGTCGGTGTCTTCACAGCTGCGGACATCCCCGCCGAACTCCGTGTTGGATTGATCTACAAAGATTGGCCGGTCATGATTCCAGTCGGCGGTCGCACGAGTTACGCCGGCGATGTATTAGCGGTGGTCGTCGCCGACACACGAATAGCAGCGCGAGCAGCTGTATCTCTTGTCGAAGTCCAGTACTCCCCACTCAAGCCAATTACTGATCCCTTGTTCGCCATCACCAATCAAGAAATCGCCGTTTGGGGAACTGATTCAAATGTTTTGAGTATCAGTAAGTATTCGCGAGGCAACGTAGAAGTTGCCTTGGCCGCAGCGCCTCATGTCGTGCACGAGATTTTCGATACTCAGCGAATCGAACATGCATTCTTAGAACCCGAGAGTTCACTTGCCGTGCCTTCTTCTATTGATGGCGTTCGGAATCTTCATGTCTATTCGGGCGGTCAAGGGGTCTGGGATGATCGTAATGACATCGCGCGCGTTCTCGGTATTGACAATTCGCAAGTCACCGTTGAATTGGTAACAAACGGCGGAGCCTTCGGCGGTAAAGAAGATATGAGCAATCAAGCTCATGCTGCTCTCGCAGCGTGGTTGCTCGACGTACCTGTGAAATGCACTTTGTCGCGTGAAGAATCATTTTTGATGCACGCCAAACGCCACCCGATCCACATGGAATACACCGCGGCTTGCGACGATGAGGGTCGTCTGGTCGCTCTTCGGGTTCGTGCACTCGGTGACAGCGGTGCTTATGCGAGTGTCGGTATGAAAGTTCTTGAGCGCATGGCTGGTCACGCAAGCGGCCCGTACGCGATGGACAACATTGATGTTGAGGCCATCGCTGCGCGAACTAACAATCCGGTGTGTGGTGCTTTCCGCGGCTTTGGAGCCAATCAAGCCCAGTTCGCTATGGAAGGCATCATGGATCGCCTTGCACAAAAAGTCGGTATCTCGGGTTGGGAGATGCGTAAACGCAATGTCATCAAGCCAGGAGCCGTATGGGGCCCTGGTCAGATTATGGATGATGGTTGTCTGGGGGCCGAACGGTGTCTCGACGAGATCAAACCCTTTTACGACGAAGCGATCGCGTCCGGGCAAGCCGTCGGGCTCGGTCTCGGTCTGAAGAACTCTGGCCTAGGTAACGGATTCAAAGAAGTCAGTGGTGCGGTGGTTCACTTTCGTGCTGACGGGATTGTTGAGGTTCGTCATGGATGGACCGAGATGGGTCAAGGAATCAACACCGTTGCATTGCAAGTAGCGGTTCACGAACTCGGTATTGATCCAGACAAGATTCGCGTCATCGTTGACACAACTCGCGAACTCGGATTTGGACAGACCACTGGATCACGCGGAACCTTAATGGGGGCTGGCGCAGTAAAGGCCGCCTGTGAAGCCGCACGCTCAGCCGACTGTGCGGTTGGCGTCGATCACTACGGAGAATACCGAGTCGACTGGACCCAGAAGTTAGGCGAAGTAGAGAATCCAACGATCCACTCAACATTTGGATATGCCGCACAACTAGTCACTGTTGATCGATCAACCGGAAAAGTAACCGATGTTGTAGCCGCTCACGATGTGGGTAGAGCAGTCAATCCAACTTTGTGCGAAGGTCAAATCGAAGGTTCTGTGCATATGGGACTTGGTTATGCCCTATCAGAAAACTTTCCATCAGATCCCGAGACAGGATTCCCCACGAATACGACGCTGCGTTCACTCGGAATTATTCGAGCCAAAGATATGCCGCCAGTGAAAGTTGTATTGGTTGAATCTCCAGAGCCGAATTCTCCTTACGGGATCAAGGGAGTAGGCGAAATTGGTCTTGTGCCAACTGCCGGGGCTGTAGCCGCTGCTCTGCACGACTACGACGGCCAATGGCGAACAGTGTTACCAATGCGTCCCACCAACGAAGACAACGACTGACATGTCAAGCACCACACCTGGTCTTGTTTGCGGTCACCACCATTTGTACTCATCCCTCGCCCGAGGTATGCCTGCTCCCCCACAACAGCCCAGCAACTTCTTAGAGATTTTGCAACAGGTTTGGTGGCGCTTAGATTGCGCCCTCGATCTCGACATGATCTATTGGTCTGCCAAGTTGGGTGCCGTTGAAGCTTTGATGAACGGGACAACTGGGATCATTGATCATCACGAAAGCCCAAATGCAATTGAAGGAAGTCTTGACGTGATCGCACAGGCCTGCGAGGAAGTCGGCGTCAAAGTTGTTTGTTCCTACGGTGTCACCGATCGTCACGGTGTCGAAGCTGGCCAACGTGGACTCGAAGAGAATCGACGCTTCATCGCCAACGGTGGTCGTGGCATGGTGGGCGTGCACGCGGCATTCACATGCTCTGATGAGTTGTTGAACGACGCTGCAGGACTAGCGGTTGATCTAGGCGTGGGTGTGCACATCCATGTTGCTGAAGGTATCGATGATGTTGCTGCGGGTGAACGACTAGAAGGTCTCGCTCAGGAGAACTGGCTTCTGGTCCATTGTGTTCACCTTGATCGCGATCTTCGCGGAACTATCGCTCATAACCCGCGCAGCAATATGAATAACGGAGTCGGCTATGCGCGGCCAGCGCAGCGTAAAAACAATGTCATCCTCGGCACCGACGGAATCGGAGCAGACATGCTTGAAGAAATGCGCTTGGCCTACGTGGCGTATCGAGCCGAGGACGTCACGCTGTCCCCTGACTTAGCATGGTCTTGGCTTGATAATGGCTATGACTTCATTCCAGAGTGTCGCAACGATCAGGTGACCTGGAGTTATGACCACAGTGACAGTCCGTGGCACGTGGCATTCACTCCCGGAATTCGTGCGATCGACGTTCGATCAGATGATGGCGAAGTACTGCTTCAAGATGGTCAACCCACGCGAGTAGATCTCGGCGAAGTACGGCGTAAGGCGTCCGAAGCCGCTCAACGACTATTTTCCAAACTCTAAACAAACACACGACACAAGGGCACGAACAACTATGAGCCAATCGAAGAACATTCAACCCGTAGCGATTTATCTGCAAGATGCCCATCCCATCCGTGAGGGAATGCAATTTGCTCAGTACGCCGAAAGCAAAGGGTTCGATGCGGTGTGGCAAGCAGAGAGTCGGCTCGTACGTGAAGCGACAGTTCCGATGGCAGCATTTGCGAGTGTTACCGATCGAATCAAAGTTGGTAGTGGCGTGGTTGATTGTTGGAGCCGAAATCCAGCACGACTTGCCGCAACATTCTCGACTCTTGACGACCTGGCGCCAGGCCGAGTGATTTTGGGTATTGGTGCTTGGTGGGACCCGCTCGCCCAAAAGGTTGGTATTGATCGTTCAAAGCCGCTCCGCGTCATGCGCGAAATCGTGACGACCGTTCGTGCTTTGTTGAACAACGAAACTGTCACGTTTGACGGCGAATACGTTCATCTTGATGGAGTCGAACTCGATTACGTCTATCAGGAACGGCGGCCTAAGGATGTCCCGATTTACATTGGTGCAACAGGTATGCAAATGATGGAACTCACGGGCGAGATTGCTGACGGTGCCGTTTTGAACTATCTCGTTTCTCCCGATTACAACGATCAGGCTCTCGAGGCTCTGGAAAAAGGAGCCGCTAAGGCCGGTAAGTCGCTCAGCGACATCGACCGGCCTCAACTTGTCGTGTGCAGTGTGCACGAGGACCGACAAACAGCTCTTGATATGGCGCGCCTCATGGTGACTCAATATCTAGGTCAGCAACCTCACATTATGAAGGCCTCTGGAGTGCCTCAATCGTTACTCGACAAAGTTGGCGAAGTTCTCACTTGGCCAGCGAGTCACGAACAGGTAGTCGCAGCCAGCAAATTGGTCCCCGACGAAATCGTTCAGATGTTGACGGCCAGTGGAACACCTGCCGAAGCCCGCGCCAAGGTGAAGCACTACATCGACCACGGATGCACTTGCCCCATTCTGTATCCATTGGGTGACGTCAAGGCGACAATCGATACCTTCGCCAACTGGGACGGCTTGTCATAATTTCAGTCTTTATCTGAGATCTAGCGATGACGAAATAGTCGAACATCACGAGACACTTCGATATGCCGAGCGACGGTCGCTGCCGCAACCATCGAAGGACCGACAAAGATCAACGCTACAAACGGCACTGGAATGCCGGGTGACCAAATCGTTCCGAAAAGAACTCCAAATACCCAAATTGAAATTGCCGCCATATTCCACACTCGCCACTGAACGACCCGAACGGGATGAGCAAACTGCACATTGGTCATCGTGAGTATTGATAAACAAGCCACAACGATCAACGTGACTGAATGAGGACTATCTAAGAGCCACAGTGTGGGAATCACCATGTTCCACGATGCGGGGAAACCATGAAACCAACTGTCTGAATCTTGTTGGTCGGTGCGGCTGAACCACAAGCACGAGAACATCAAGAGTGCAGCGACGGCAATCATTCCTGATCGATCGTGACTGACCATATTGAATTCCCAAAGGAATGCGGCCGGAACGAGAACGCACGTGACGAAGTCGATCACCAGATCGAGCACGTAGCCGTCAAACTTTGTGGTGGCCTCGTCAGGCAACAGTCGACGGGCCAATGGACCATCGATTCCGTCAATCAATTGTGCGACGAGTAACCAAATGATGGCCATGCGTGCCGAGCCATCGAGAACAGCAACTAACGCCGCCATACCGACCAGAACGCCAGTTGCAGTGAAGGCGTGAAGCGCAAGAGACATATCTCGAGACGGACTCACCGACGACTCTGAGCGAGATGGAGATTTATTAAACACAGCCAGAAAACCCTACGCCCCTTTAGCCTTCAGACTGTGGCAACGAGGCAAAATTCACTGGAACGCGCCTGGTTTATCGCCGTCTTGGTGTGGAGTATCTTTCGAATTGTCTTCGCAGACGTGTTTTTCGCGCAATATGGAGTCAATATCTGGATTTTCGCGGCGATTGAGTTCGTTTCATCTCCAATTTTCGCTCGGGCGACCGCGAAAATGGTGATCGCCCTGACGACCCATCAAATACTTAATTCGGTGTTTTGGGGAGTCATCACGTTGTCGAGTTTTGCCGCTCCCGACGTCTACCTTCTGACCGCCGGCAAAAACCTCCCCTGGATGGCCTATCTCGTGGTGATCGGCATCATGACAATTGGCGGAACAATGTCACTCATCAAAATGCGCTCGAACGCCCGAGATTTGCGTCTCTCTCACGGTTAAGTCCTCTTTCCAGTTGTTTACAAAATGTAAACTGAATCCGTGCCAGTCCTCATTCCCCGAAGCGTTGATGAACTCGTTGACATCTTTCAAGAGCACCCCACGGCAAAATTGCTCGCTGGGGGCACCGACTACATGGTTGAGGTGAACCTGCACGGTCGCAAACCCGAAACCATGATTAGTTTGCGCCAAGTAAAAGAATTGTCTGAATGGTCGGTCCGCTCAACTCGGCGAAGTATCACGATTGGAGCGGGTCTGCCTTATGCCGACATGGAGCATGGCGAGATTGCGCGATTAGTTCCGGCTTTAGCCCAAGCCGCCCGTACAGTCGGTTCTCCTCAGATTCGTGCTGCAGGAACACTTGGCGGGAACCTTGGAACTTGCTCGCCGGCTGGAGATTCTCTACCGGTCCTCGCAGCTTTAAACGCAACTATTCATGTCATCGGTCCGGATGGAAATCGTGATGTTGAGTTTTCAGATTTCATGATTGGTGTCAAAAAGAATTCACTTCGCCCAGCAGAATTCGTCCATTCAGTTTCAATGCCAATTGTTGATGGTTGGCAGGGGTATGCAAAAGTTGGAACCCGCAATGCGATGGTCATTTCAACTGCATCAGCTTGTCTTGTTCGCGACTCAGATGAAGGAATTGTTTCAATCGCGCTGGGTTCGGTCGGACCAACAGTCATCCGTTGTCATGGTGCCGAAAATTGGTTGATGAAGACGATGTCACTCCGTGCGGGTTCAACACTCGATCCCGTAGTCGCTCAAGAGTTTGGTCAGAGGGTTGCGCAAGAATCGCGTCCCATTGATGATCATCGTTCAACCGCTGAATATCGACGCCATGCCGTTGGCGTATTAGCTCAACGTCTATTGCTGAGGTCATTTTCATGAGTATCAATATTCCGGTTTCTGGTCAGTCAAATGAGATTTACTCGCTTCGCGTCAATGGACAAGTGCATCAGGTTAAAGACGCATGGATTGGCGAGAGCCTGTTGTATGTCTTACGTGAGCGCCTTGGTCTACCTGGGTCTAAAGGTGCATGCGAGCAAGGTGAATGTGGAAGCTGCACGGTGATCGTTGACAGCAAGGCAGTTTGTTCATGCCTCGTTATGGCTGCCGATGCGGTTGAGACTGAAATTCTCACTGTCGAGGGTCTTGGTCCCGATGGAGCACTCACCGACGTCCAATCGGCATTCTTGTCTGAAGGCGGAGTTCAGTGCGGCTTTTGCACGCCTGGATTCATTGTCGCCGTTCATCATCTTCTCGAGAGCAATCCGAGCCCTTCTGATGATGAGATTCGCGAGGCGTTGTCGGGCAATATTTGTCGCTGCACCGGTTACGGCCGAATTCTGGAAGCAGTTCGCACAGTCGCTGACCAACGGAGAACCAACTCGTGAGTACAACTGCTGCATCAACGTCATTGCGACACGGCACCCTCGGAACAAGTGCCAGCAGACCTGACGGTGTCGCCAAAGTTCAAGGCGGATTCGCCTTTTCGAGTGACATGTGGGCCGACAACATGTTGTGGGGCGCAACTCTACGCAGTCCTCACCCCTATGCACGCATCGTTGCAATTGATGTTTCAGGCGCATATGCGATTGATGGCGTCGTCACAGTTGTGACAGCAGTTGACGTTCCTGGCAAGTTGACTTATGGACTGATCGTTCAAGATCAACCTGTATTTGCCGCGATCGGCGACACAGTTCGTTATAGCGGTGAACCCATTGCTGCAGTTGCTGCAGACCATCCTGAAACCTGTCAACGCGCTTTGGCGGCGATCAAGGTGACCTACGAAGTTTTGACTCCCGTGATCGATCCGGAAGATTGCATCGCAGGTGTTGCCGAACAGATTCACCCTGATGGCAATATCTTTCGCCATCAACGAATCGTGAGTGGAGATACTTCGGTTGTCGGAGCCGTTCAAGTCGAGGGTGAATACGAAATCGGCATGCAAGATCAGGCGTTCTTGGGGCTCGAATCAGCTTTGGCTATTCCAGATTCAAATGGCGCAGGTCTTGAGATGTATGTGGCGACCCAGTGGCTTCATGAAGACCGTAAGCAGATCGCCGATTGCTTGAACATTCCCGAAGAGAATATTCGGCTCGTCTTGGGCGGAGTCGGTGGCGCTTTTGGCGCACGAGAAGATATCAGTTTGCAAGTCCACACTGCTCTCCTCGCGATGAAGGCTGGTCGACCAGTCCGCATTTCGTACGGACGCGAAGAAAGCTTCTACGGTCATGTGCACCGTCACCCAGCCAAGATTTGGATGAAGCATCATGCCGATCTCAACGGCAAGATCGTCAAGATCGAATCGCGCATGGTGTTTGACGGTGGTGCCTATTGCAGCACATCGCCGGCGGTTCTCATCAACGGCATCACGCACACGCAAGGACCGTACAAGTGCGACAACGCAATTGTTGATGGTTGGGCGGTTCGTACCAATAATCCACCGTGTGGAGCAATGCGTGGATTTGGTGTCGTACAAGCGTGTTTCGCCCATGAAAGCCAAATGGAGAAACTTGCCGCAGCTGTTGGAGTCTCCCCCGTTGAGATTCGCTTACTGAACGCCATGAAAACTGGTGACCGCATGATTACCGGCCAAATCATGGACAGTGTTGCACCAGTGGCCCAATGCATCCGAGAAACAGATGCAATACCAATGCCTGCGCCACTCGAAAACAATGCCGACCTTCGCACTATTCCTGGTGGCACTGGCTTGACGGCACAACCTTCAAATATTCGCCGTGGTGTTGGTTGGGGTGTGAGCATCAAGAACCTGATGTACAGCGAAGGTTTTGACGATTTCTCCACGGCGCGTTGTCGGATTAGTAATGGTGTTGTCACCATCAAGTTCGCGACTTCTGAAGTTGGTCAAGGGTTTACGATGTTGGCTCAACAGATCGCTCGAACTGTGCTCGGCGTTGATGAAGTCATTCTTGACACCATCGATACTCAAGTTGGCTCGGCCGGTTCTACTTCGGCTAGTCGTCAAACCTGGATGAGTGGTGGAGCAGTTCAAGTCGCTTGCCAAGCTGCACTTGCCCAGTTATTTGATCATGTTGCAACAAAGTTTGAGATGACTCGTTCTGAACTCGAGATTGACGGTACTGACATTGTGGACCGCTTAACTCAGCGCCGCGTAACAGTGAGCGAAGCCATCACTGACATCGAAATCGATTGCACCGAGGAATATCATCATCCTCCGACCGAAGATCTTGATGAAAATGGACAGGGCAATTGCCATGTTGCGTACGCCTTTGTTGCGCACCGAGCAGTTGTCGACGTCGATCCCGAACTTGGTCTTGTCAAAGTGGTACAAATCGCCACTGCACAAGATGTCGGTCGTGTTTTAAACCCGCTTGCTGCCATGGGCCAGATTGAAGGCGGTATCGCGCAAGGTCTTGGCTTAGCGGTGATGGAAGAAATCATTGTTAAAGATGGCAAGGTCCGCAATCCGAGCTTTACGGATTACTTGCTCCCCACTTTCCTTGATTCCCCCACCGTCGAAATGGTTTTCATTGAAGAGCATGAACCAAAGTCTCCACTCGGCGCCAAAGGTATCGGTGAACCACCTTGTATTTCGGTGACTCCGGCCATCGCCAATGCCATTCGTCAAGCAGTCGGTCGTGAACTACCGCGAGTTCCAATTCGACCGTACGATATTTGTTTATAACTAGGTCAGTTACCTAGCAGTCCTAGCCGTTCGAGAACGTCATTGGGGGCATTGATCTCCAGCAACGCTTCTTTCAGTCTTTGCACGAGACTCTTCTCAACATCTGTTTGCACAGTGCCATGAACTGCAGCGAGGTTGTCGAGTTCGCCAGGGTCAACGTTTCGGTCAAATAAAAGATTTTCATTCTTGAGACCGCCGTAAGCCCAAAATGGCAAAAAATCGCCTTGCATAAACGGCTGTCGGATGACCGGAACAGAACTTCCCGGCATTGCGTCCAAGTAGGCACGTTGATCTGGTCGGGGCAATCGGATGTCAGGCCGTGAATGGACCGGCATTGTGCTCCATCGGTTTGACCACATCGACAATGGAAAACCGTCGCCCACCGAACCGCGAGTGTACGTATAGTCCTGCGTCACCAGTTGCACTTCGCGTCCCCAATAACCAGACAGACAGTGATCGCGAACACCTGAAACTTTCTGCTTAACCAAAGGCACTAGCGAGCGACCATGCGTACGATGATCAACAGAAATTTCGTATATGTCGCAAAGAGTTGCATGAATATCGACTGTTGTCGTGAGAGCTTGTTCGCGGCGTGGCTCAATACCAGGCCAACGAATCATCATCGGAATATGGCCGAGCGTATTGTGAATCGGAAAACCAGGCTTGCCCCAAACGTCAAATTCCCCGAGGTAGTGCCCGTGATCGGTGCAGATAATGACCGCTGTTTCATCAGAATCGGGTGAGGAGTCGATTGCATCAAGCAGTTTGCCAAACCAATGGTCGATCATTGAAAGTTTTGCGCCGTATGCGGCTCGAAGCGACCGACCTTCTTCTTCGGTAATCAGCCCATTCTTCAGACCATCAATCACATACGGAGGCCAAATCATCCATGGATCGTCACCTTGCTCGCGGTACATCGAAGCCCAAGGTTCGGGAGTATCAAACGGTTCGTGTGGATCAAATTCATCAACCACTAACAACGAACGTTCGTGATGACCGGCGTTTGTAATGACCCACCGCACAGCAGCCTGCATCGTTTGTGGGCCTGGAAAATCTTCTTCAGACTTAAACCAAGTGCGCGAATCCTGATATTTGAAGTGCCCACGTCGGGGCTCATCAACTGGAAGAGCCGGTGTGCCAATCCACGAAGGGTCAGGACGGGTCTTCCACGGATCGTTCTCGTGCCCACGCACATATTCCCAAGCATCAAAATCAATGTGATAGTTCTCGCCGCCGCATTCAAATAAGTGAGGATGGTCTGACACCAGCATTGTCGTCACACCCGCTTGACGAAGGGCGAAGGTAATCGCGTCCTCCCAAATCTCGACCGAGCCCCAAGGACGCCACGGGAAATCAAGTGCACCAACCAAAAGATCGTGGCGGGCCGGCATACACGGCAACGAACCGGTGTGGTGGTTTTCAAAGACGACTGATTTCTCGGCGAACCTATCCAAGTTGGGTGTGGTGAACTCTGTGCCCCCATATGCGCCTAACAAATGGCGGTTCAGGCTGTCCAGCAAGACCACGACCACATGTTTGGGATGCGGTGACGGGTCCTCTACTTGAAGATTTTCTTCGCTATCCATGCCCCTACGCTACGCACTCCACCGCGTGGCATCGTACGATGCTCTTATGAGCGACGATTTGGGATTCATCCCCTTTGATGCCGATAACCATTACTACGAGGCTCTTGACGCGTTTACGCGTTACCTCAATCCGAAAGACGGCCCACGCTGCGTCCAATGGGCAGAGATTAATGGTCGCCAATATCCAGTGATCGGCGGGCAGGTCAGCCGTGTCGTCGCCAACGCCACATTTGATCCCATTTCGCCTGCAGGGGCGATGCACGATTATTTCCGCGGCAACCCTGACAAGAAACACCCCATCGAATTCTTGGCGGTTCGTGAGGCAATTCGACCTGAATACCGCGATCACGATGCTCGTCTGGCCGTCATGGACCAACAAGGTGTCAGCAAGATCTGGCTCTTCCCCACTTTGGGAATGTTGTACGAAGAAATTCTTAAGCACGATCCGGTCGGTGTCGGAATTATGTTCACTGCCTTTAATCGTTGGCTACAAGAAGACTGGGGCTTTGCCTACAAAGATCGAATCTTCGCCGGACCGTACATTTCATTGGCCTCTGTTGAGTGGGCTTGTACTGAACTCGAATGGGCATTATCGCAGGGTGCCCGAGTGGTGTGTATGCGTCCCGCAGCACCGACAACTATTAACGGTCAACTATCGCCGTTTGATGCGACCTATGACCCGTTCTGGGCTCGAGTCAATGAAGCTGGCATCACTGTGATCATTCATGCCGGTGATAGTGGATATTCAAGCAACGGCTACGCCAATGATTCATTCTCGGCAACTTTTAGCGGTGCTTGGAAGCCGTCCATCAAGAGTTTCGCCATTGAACGTGCGGCGCAAGATTTCATCATCACTTCGGTTTTTGAGAAACTCTTTGATCGCTTCCCCAATGTTCGTATGGCGTCCATTGAAAATGGATCTGGTTTCTTACGTGATGCCTGTGACAAGTTGACATCAACAGCGAAAAAGATGCCCGGCTATTTTGTCGATGATCCCGTTGAAACGCTGCGCAACAATTGGTGGATCAACCCATTTTGGGAAGACGACGTTCATGAAGTTGCCGACATCATGGGTGCCGATCATGTCCTCTTCGGATCTGACTGGCCCCATATTGAAGGTATGCCGAACCCGCTTGACTATGTCACCGAATTGAAGGCTTTCTCTGACAGCGACCGCAAGAAGATCTTGTTGGACAATGTCAGTGGTTTGAACGAGTTGCGCCCCGCTCGATAAACGAACTGAGTCTCTACCAGGTGTCGATATTTGATCTCTTCTTGCCACTGCGAGGCGAAACCAAAACCGAGTCCAGAATTGCGCTGATCCAAGTTCGCGATTCTGCCGGATCAATAACATCGTCAATTTCGAAATGTGTTGCAACCGACAAAGCCTTGCCGTGTTCATACATGCGGTGAACCATTTTTTGAAAGGCTTCTTCGCGCTCGACAGGATCAGCAATCGCTTCAAGTTCCTTGCGATAGCCCAACCGTACTGCGCCTTCGAGACCCATTCCGCCAAACTCACCGGTCGGCCAAGCCACACACGCCAGCGGAGCCTTGGTGCTTCCCGCCATCATGGCTTGGGCCCCAAGGCCATAACTCTTGCGAAGAACGATCGAGATGACAGGGACTGTGATGTTGACTCCGGTGACAAACAGTCGACTGCAATGTCGTACGAGAGCCGTTTCTTCAACTTCTGGTCCAACCATCATTCCAGGAGTATCAACGAGGGTGACGAGAGGAATATCAAAGGCATCGCATAGTTGCATAAAGCGAGCCGCCTTATCGGCACCATCGCTGTCTATCGCTCCAGCTAAGTGGTGCGGATTATTGGCGATCACTCCAATGGGTTTTCCATTGACTCGAGCCAACGCGGTGATCATGCCTAATCCGAAGCCGCTCCGTAACTCGAGTACTGAATCAACATCGAACATCAAATTGATGACTGAACGCACGTCATAAGACTTGACACGATTCAAAGGAATCACTGCTCGCAATTGCTCTTGATCAGGAGTCGCGAAAGACTCAACGGAACCTTGGAAAAATGCAAGGTACTTCTTTGCTAACTCAACTGCATGTGCATCATCACGGGCAATCAAGTCGACAACTCCGTTAGCACTCTGAACCGACAGCGGGCCTATTTCTTTTGGCGAAAACACACCAAGCCCACCGCCTTCAATCATGGCGGGACCACCCATTCCGATATTTGAGCCCTCGAGCGCAATCACCACATCGCAACAACCCAAGATCGCCGCGTTGCCAGCAAAGCAAAAACCTCCGGTAATCCCAACTAAAGGAACAAGGCCAGAGAGTTTTGCGAAATCATGGAATGCCCAACAATCGAGTCCCGAAACTCCGAGACCGTCAGTATCGCCAGGGCGTCCTCCTCCACCTTCGGCAAAGAACACCAACGGCAGCAACAATTTTTCGGCCACTTCAAACAAGCGATCCTTTTTTCGATGATTTTGCGTCCCTTGCGTTCCGGCCAAAACTGTGTAGTCGTACGACATGACCACTGCTCGACATTCACGGCCCTTAAACAGATCACCGTTGATCGAAGCCAGTCCGCCGACTAATCCATCGGCTGGGGTTTTTTCAATGAGATCTTCGAGAGATCGACGTCGTCGTTGAGCGGCAATGACAACTGGCCCGTATTCAACCAGGCTTCCTTCGTCAATAAGAAGTTCAACATTTTGACGAGCGGTCAACCGACCTACTGCCTGACGTTTTGCAACTGCTTCTGAACGATTCTGATCTCGACCTTGTTGGTGTCGCTCAATCACTTCCTGGAGGTCTTGACGTTGATCCACTGAGTTTTCACGCCTCAATGGGATATCAGATTCATTATTCGCAAGACGCTCAACGATGGCGGGCGAAAAGGTGAGTAGCAATTGTCCCGCCTTTACTGTTTGACCGATTTCAACAAGCACATTGCTTGCAACCCCGTCGTAATCGGCGGCTATGTCATGCTGCATCTTCATTGACTCAAGAGTGACGATCGTTGAACCCTTGGTGTAACCCTGACCATCTTTTGCCACGAACAAAATCGTTCCCTGCATTGGGGAAGCAATGGGGTTCATGGAGTCGCTCATTCTTAACTCAGTGAAGGAAAGCGAACTGGAACGGTGCGGGGACCACGCACTTGACCGCCAGCCCAAGTGACTTTGGATTCATCGGCTATCTCGAAATCAGGAATCCGCTCAAGCCACGTTTCAATAGCTACTCGCAACTCCATACGTGCCAAGTTCGATCCGGCACAACGATGGATACCGGCGCCAAAAGCGACATGTCGATTGAGTTGACGATCAAGAATGACTTCATCGGGATTTTCAAAAACCGCTGGATCACGATTAGCGCCTGGGAAGTTCATCAAAATGCGCTCATCTTTTTTCATCGGGCAACCGTTGTACTCAAC
>ENA-OUVC01000231-OUVC01000231.1-marine-metagenome-genome-assembly--contig:-NODE-231-length-39688-cov-3.130141_pt1 | contig 39688 bp, 38 predicted proteins | sample MGYA00248622_ERZ508571 | MGnify/ENA primary metagenome ERZ508571 (study PRJEB26236, sample SAMN06267175) | marine metagenome | isolation source: Columbia River Estuary | place: USA:Columbia River Estuary... | reverse complement strand
TAGCGGGGACATGAAATTATAGATATGTTTTTCTCTACTAGCCGACCGCAATGATATCTCAGATTCCGGTTTGGTTGAGGATGATTCAGCCCCAACTTCAAGTATTGGATTATTATCAATAATTAAGTTATTTGCAGCAGTATCATAATTTACATCCACATCTTCGCCTGCAAGAACTTTACTTAAAATTTCTGATTGCAAATTGAGTTGAGACAAGTTAAGTTCAAGGGAATCTATCTTCTGAATCATCTCAAATTGTTCCAGATTACTGTATTTTGAACTCTTAGTGGGGAAAATTCTATTCAACGGCGTATAAGCCAGCAGCATGTAAATAACTGTTCCAAATATGAACAACCCTACACAAAGAATTATGACTAAATTGAGTGGTGTAAGGGTGACGGATAATTTTTCTTCTAAATTCTCATCCCTTCTCAGAATTATTCTGTACCTGTTTCTGAATGTCGTTGATATTTTTTTTCGGAAAGAACCCACTTTTTATTAATGATTGAAGTATAATTAAAATATTTTTGCTGCTCTTCAGTTAATAAGCTAACAAAGGTAATACTTATACTAGTAGTTTGAAAATAACTAAATACATAGCAGTCATTTTACTATTGAGCATAGTAAGCAATGCACATGGACAATCTAAAAAGGATCCATGGGTAAAAAAGAATTGGAATAACATGATTGCGCGATTCAATATTTATTTTAATGCTGATCAAAAAATGCAATCAGCTTTAGCTGACTTAGCACTGAAGCAAAAGGATGATTTCTCTGATTTTATTTCCATTTATCCCTATGGATCGCAGGAAAACGCAAAGGCCTTAAGACCTACGATGGAAGAAGTGATGAAAAAGGCTTCGAAAGTAATTCAGAATAAGCCTAGAAGTAAATGGGCTGACGACGCATACTTTTTAATAGGTAAAACACAATTTTTTAGTGGCGACTATTTTTCTTCTATTGAGACCTTTCAATTTGTAAACACCAGCTATACGGACGAATACATTAAAGCGTTGAGTCAATTGTGGCTCATGAAAAGCTATATACAGCAGGGCAAATATGATGATGCTGAAGCTATTTATAGTGTTTTAAAAGATAACACCTCAAGTAACAAAGATTTTAAAACCAATCTTTATCTGTCTGCTGGAGATTTATTTGTGAAGCAAAATAAAAAAAGCGAAGCTATCAACTTGCTCAATGCAGGTTTAGCAAGACTTAAAAATAAAACCTTAATCTATCGCACCAATTTTGTTCTTGGTCAATTGTATCTAGAAACTAAAAATTATAAAAAGGCTAGCGAAAGTTTTCTTAAAGTGCTAAGAACCAATGCCCCATACGAATATGTATTTCAAGCTAATTTAGGTTTAGCTAGAAGTACCGCCGAGGCTGGAGGACAGGGTTCCCAAAAGACTAAAAAATACTTAAAACGTATGCTCGATGATGAGAAGAACATAGATTACTATGATCAGATATATTACGAGTTAGCAAAGCTAGAGTTTGGAGGAAATAATACTGACCAAGGACTTGAATATATGTTGCTTTCATCTAGCACTTCCAAAAACAACAATACGCAACACACAAAGACCTATTTATATCTGGCGGACTACTTTTTCAGTATACGAAATTATAAGAAAGCGCAAGCATATTTTGATAGTACCGTATCTATCATTCCTGAGAAGTATCCAAATATTGAAAAAATAAAAACGAAGCACACAGTACTCTCTAAGCTGATTGAAAATATTGAGACTATAAGTACACAAGACAGCTTAATTGCGCTCAGTAAACTTGATAGAGCTGAACTTGATAAACGAGTGAACCAAATGCTTGCCGAGGAGCAAGAGCTAGAGAGAAAAGCCAAAGAAGATGCTCAATTAAAAGCTGAACTAGCGAAATTAAACTCACGGAACACCGGAGGTATGCCAATACAAGATTTAAATCAATCTGGTAATATTTGGTATTTTTATAATATGAGTGCCGTTGGCCGTGGGTCTTCAGACTTTATTAGAACTTGGGGGAATAGAAATCACAGCGATTTTTGGAGATTTATCAACAAGGGGTCTATGGGCAACGAATTGAAAGATAAGGAAGAGCAAAAGAAAGACGATGAAGAACAGCCTAATCTGCTAGCAGAAGATGAAGAACAGAATGAAATATTAAAGGATGTATCTTTAGATAAAAAGAAATTTTATGCCAATATTCCATTCACTGCTACGTCACTGCTGCTTGCTAACAAACAAATAGCAGAAGCGTACATGAGTAATGGCAAAATCTACTTTGACGAGCTAAAAGAATATAACGAAAGTAAAATCAACTTAAAAACTTTACTCAAGCTTTATCCTTCCACTATTCATGAGCCAGAAGCTCTCTATTATCTATCCAAAAATGAGTCGGAATTGGGTGACACGATCGAGGCAGAACGATATGCGAGAATTATAGCAGATCGATTTCCTGAAACTCCCTACAATAATGTTTTGAATGCTGTAGCTATTGAAGAGGATAACGCAGATGCTGACGCCATCCGTAAATATGAGGAAATGTACGAATCATTTAAATCAGAGAACTTTAACGCTACTGTTAGAATTAAAAAAGAGATTGACACTGATTACCCTGGCAGCTCAATTCAAGGTAAGGTAGATTACCTTTACGCATTGACTATTGGTAAAACTAAAGGGAAACAAGCCTATATTGAAGAACTAAAAGTGCTACAAGACGCATATGCTGGTAATGAAATTGGCGATATTGCTGCATATACTATTAGACTACTTACCACTGAGGTGAGTTCCACAATCCCTACTATTTTCTCTGCAGAAGAAGGCGTATTTTACTATGTTATTACTGGATCTACCGAGAATCCAAGTAAGGTACAAGTACAACTTACAGAATACAATGAGCGTTTTTTCTCTGGTAGAAAAATGATTGTTAATAGCATGATTTTCGGAGAAAAGCAACTATACTATATAAAGCAGTTTGAATCTCAAAAATTAGCTTTAGATTATCATCAAGAAATGGAACGAAACATCGTTTTTTTGAGAGATGCAGGTTTGTCTGGTGCTAAAATTTATGCATTAACAGAGTCTAATTTTAAAACGTTAGTGAAGAGCACTAAAGAAGACGAATACATTCTATTTTTTAATCAAAAATATAAATAAGCCCGATGTCATCAAAAAAACAAGTAGCCAAGTCTAATTCTACATGGGTAATTACTTTATGGAAATGGCTGGGTTTAGCCATTTTAATCGGTATATTATTGCTGGCAAGTATCAAAATTGGTATCTGGGGCGCATTGCCAGACACTACAGAGTTAGAAAACCCTAAAACCAAATTGGCATCTGAAATCTATTCCTCTGACAATACCGTTTTGGGTAAAATGTTTTATCAAGAAGATAGAACAAATTGCGATTTTTCTGATATCCCACCTCACCTTAAAGATGCATTAATTGCGACAGAGGATGCTCGTTTTTATGAGCACAGCGGTATAGATGCAAAAGCATTATTACGAGCAGTTATTCGACTAGGAAAAGATGGCGGGGGGAGTACTATAACCCAACAATTGGCATTAAACTTATTTCAAGAAAGAGCCGATAATTTCGCCTTTAGAATAATTCAAAAACTAAAAGAATGGTTCTTAGCTATTGAAATTGAGAAGCGTTACACCAAGGATGAAATTATACTCATGTACTTTAACACAGTGCCATATGGCAATAGCTATGGTATAAAATCAGCTTCAAAAAGATATTTCAATAAAAAAACAAGTGATTTAAATGTAGAAGAAGCAGCAGTGCTAGTAGGTATGCTAAAAGCCAACACCTACTACAATCCCATTCGCAACCCTGAAAATGCGACACGTCGGCGTAACGTGGTATTAAACCAAATGGAAAAATACAATTTCCTAGAAGAACAAGAATGTGATAGTTTGAAAGAATTACCTTTAGTCACCAATCACAATTTTGTGGACCACAATAGCGGTTTAGCAACCTATTTCAGATCGCACCTTGATCAGTGGATGAAAGATTGGACTCGTAAATATGAAGCGGAAACTGGCATTAAATATAACATATACGATGACGGTCTTAAGATTTTCACTACTATAGATTCAAAGCTACAAGCATTTGCAGAAGAGGCGGTATCCAAACATATGGCTAAGTTACAACAGCAGTTTTGGACAGAGACAAAAGGTAGAGGCAGAGATCCTTTTTATAAGGAGGATGAACAAGGTGATATGGTAGCAGACCCAGAATATCCTGCTCGTATGATCAAAAGTTCACAGCGTTACCGTGACCTTAAAAGAGCGTATGGGAGTGATAAAGATTCTATTAATTACCATCTCAACAAACCTGTTAAAATGAGTTTATTCTCATGGAAAGGGGACATTGACACCATACTAAGTCCAATGGATTCATTAAAATATGTAAAACAAATTTTACACACTGGATTCATGAGCTTTGAACCTCAAACCGGATTTATCAAGGCTTGGGTTGGAGGAATTAACCATACGCATTTTCAGTACGATCATGTAAATAAAAAGTCTGGACGCCAAGTGGGCTCCACTTTTAAACCTTTTGTATACGCCCGTGGCTTGGATGATGACAAGATTCAACCTTGTGAGCTAGAAAGCACAGGACCCGTGATAGTGGAATACGGAAATGGGATGCAATGGTCCCCACAAAACTCTGGCAAAACTGCTCCTGAACTTACTTTTTATCAAGGCTTACAGCAATCCGTCAATACGATAACAGCTCGTATTATGAAGCGACTTGGCCCCAACAGCGCTGATGTTGTTAAGCAAACTGCAGCGAATATGGGAATCGACGATAGTAAGTTTGAACCGTACCCTTCTATTTGTCTTGGAACCATGGATATTTCTGTGTTTGAAATGGTGGGAGCCTATGGTACCTTTGTAAATGGCGGTACTTTTATAGAACCCATTTTTGTAACTAGAATAGAGGACAAAAACGGAAATGTCTTAGAAGAATTTACGCCTAAAAGACAGGAAGCACTTAGGATGCAATCAGCCTACATTATTTGTAAAATGCTGGAACGAGTTACCATGTCTGGAGGAACTGCCGCAAGACTTAGGCGCAATTACAACATACCTGGAGATGTTTCTATTGGCGGGAAAACCGGCACAACTCAGAACAACTCTGATGGATGGTTTATGGGAATCACTCCAAACTTAGTGAGTGGGTGTTGGGTCGGAGCTGATGAGCGAAATGTACATTTTAGAAGCACCGCACTAGGGCAAGGAGCAAATATGGCATTACCCATATTTGGTGAATACATGCAACGTATATATGCTGACTCCAAATTAAACTGGGGACGGGGTATATTAAAAGCCCCAGATATTGAAATGACGATAGATCTTAATTGTGATAATTACGTAGGTGGGCAAAATAACAGTGATGCAGAAAATGCTGAAGAATCTGTAAACGACAAAGATTTATTTTAGTTTCATAACTCCACCTAGGTGAGGACAATCGGCAAGATCTGTAATTGAGCTGAATTCTACTTCTGTTTTATCGTAACCATAGGTTTCATCCATGGTTCTCATTTGATTTTGATCATTGGTAGTGGTTTCTATATCACTCATTTTATATTGACATGGATGCTCATAGCCGCTTGCGTGCACTAAAGCAATCAATTCTTTCTTAAAGTATTGTAAATAATGGAATAAGCGTTCAGATTTAAGCGTTGGATCGATCCCTGCTTGCAGCCATTTACTTTGCGTAGCCACCCCACTTGGACATTTGTTGGTATGACAAAGCTGAGCTTGGATACAGCCAATACTCATCATTGCTTCACGTGCCACGTTAATAACATCTGCACCCATAGCAAGTGCACGTGCAGCATTTGCTGGGAGCCCCAGTTTGCCTGATGCTACGAATACGATTCTATTGGTGAGCTTTCTATCCTGAAATATTTTATAGATAATAGAAAACCCATTGAAAAACGGTAAAGACATGTGATCTGCAAAACTAGGGGGTGCCGCACCAGTTCCTCCTTCTCCCCCATCGATGGTAATAAAATCTGGCCCTGTCTCTCTAATAACCATTTGATCAGCAAGATCGTGCCACAAGTGTGTTTTGCCAACAGCAGATTTAATACCAACAGGCAAACCAGTTCTATTAGCAATTTCCTCAATTAGATTTAATAGCTCATCCATCGTTTCGAAACATCTATGACTTGCTGGAGAAATTACGTCTACTCCCATTTCTACTCCTCGTATTGCTGCAATTTCTGCGGTAATTTTGGCCCCAGGCAGGACACCCCCTTTACCGGGTTTAGCACCTTGTGACAGCTTAATCTCGATAGCCCTCACAAACGGATTGTTTTCAACAAGCTTTTCTAGTTTATCCAAGTCTAGATTCCCTTCTTTACTTCTAACTCCAAAATAAGCAGTCCCAAATTGAAAAACCACATCTGCACCATTGCTATGATAAGGAGATAAACCTCCCTCACCTGTGTTGTGATACGCCCCTGCCTTGAACGCTCCCCTGTTTAAACTTTCTACGGCTGTTGCGCTCAAAGACCCAAAGCTCATGGCAGATATGTTGAGAATACTCCTCGGCCTAAATGGCCTCTTTCTCCCGTTTGCTAAACCCATTACCTTTGCACAAGGCAAAAAATCGGGATTAGTTATATTAACGTGACCTTCAGGCATGCGAAAAGGCCATAAATCTGGTTTAAGAAAATGGTAATTCGTTCCATAAAAATCTTGGTCAGAACCAAATCCTTGATAGTTATTTTCCGACTTAGACGAAGCATAAATCCACGAACGTTCTTTTCTATTAAACGGAAGTTCTTCCCTGTTATTAGCAATAAAATACTGACGTATTTCAGGACCAATTTTTTCAGCCATATATCGAAGGTGTCCGATAACTGGAAAATTATGCGTAATTGTGTGCTTACGTTGCAATATATCTCTAGTTGCTATTAGTAAAACAGCAATAATCACCCACACCCACCAGGACAAGCTTTCCGAAAAACCAAATATATCTTGCATCCGACAAATGTAGGGGAAATGAACGCGCACTATTTGAAAAGCTCGGAAAGGCTAATTTCAGCAGCGAATCCTATTTATCACCTAATAACTATTTTCTAGTATATATGTGATACGTTAAACATTGCAGTAATTTGGTAAATTTGAAAACCACATAACCACTAATCATGACTCAACCAAAAAATATTTTACTACTCCTTTTAATTTGTACAAACTTTGTATCACAAGCCAGCATAAGAGATTCATTATTTAAAAACGAACACTTTGAACTTAGTTTTGGTCAATCGTTATTGTTTATCTCCAACAGTAAACAAATTGACCTTCGTAAGCAAGAAGCATTAGTTGTTCCTACAAATGCCATTTTATTTTTTGCGGAGCTAAGACCTCACAAGACTATGAGAATTCCAATATTTTTTAATTTAGCAACGGAAACAAAACAATTTATAATAGACGGCCTAACCGTAAGCGAGCGAGCTGCACCAACCATCGGTACAGGTTTAACTTTCAAAGTATTTGAATTTAAAATAGATTCTACTTCAAAACTTGAATTTGAAGCTGGCCCCTTGGCTAGTTTGCTGTTTAATAAGAATGATAACTTGCGTATTGCACCTATTATAGCTGGACGATTCAGAATAATGCGAGGAGACAATTTTGTAATGTATGCAGGAGTAAGTTACTCTTTAGGAATAAATGCTCTAGGATTACTATACGGAACAGGCACTATATTTTAATAGTAAAAAATGATTAGAAAATGAGTGTTTAGTACTGTTCATACCAGCTAAATTTCTCCTTTACGATTTTTGATTTTTCATTAGTCAAGTATTCTAAAAAAGCACCTGAAACTGGTGTACGTTTCTTTCCTTTCAACCAAATTAGACTCCAGGTAGTTACGATAGGTAGTCCCTTAATTGGCACAATTTGTAATTCATTTTTAGACAACTCATTTCGAATACCAATAAGCGGCATAATAGAATATCCTAAACCTGCCAGTAAAGCTTGTTTTACAGCCTCATTAGATGTTAGTTCCATTTTACGTAAGACCGATAAATTATTTTGAAGAATAAAATTCTCCATAGTTTGACGTGTGCCAGATCCTTTTTCTCTAAAGATTAGAGGGAGCTTAGTAAATACATCTTCAATCTTATTATTCCTTTTAAAATTGGTTTTGGTATCGCCCACAAGAAATAATTTATTTTGTAGCAAATCAAGTTTTTCAATATTTAAAGTTGTCGGCAAAATAGAAACGAGTGCAAAATCTACTTCATTATTTTCTAGACTTTCTAGGACCTTATTTTTATTCGTAACGTCCATTATAAGCTCAACTGCAGGGTTTTGGTTTATAAAATCAGCCAAGAAATAAGGCATTATATACTTACCTGTAGATACTGCCGAAATTTTTAAACGACCGATAAGTTGCCCCTTAAAAGCCAATGTTTTATAATTTATAGCATGAACTTGATTTATTATGTTCTCTGCTGCAGTCGCTATCTCATGACCAAAGTCTGTAATATATATTTTTCTGCCCACAATCTCTGTAAGGGGAACATCAAATTGATCTTGGAAATTTTTTAATTGAATAGAAACTGCGGGCTGCGTTAGATGTAACTCCTCAGAGGCTTTTGTTACACTTTTTGTCTGCACGACTTTTAAGAAAATATTGAGCTGATTAAGTGTGTAATTCATAATATTATTTAATGCTAAGAATTGCAAATATAAATAAAAGTTAATGAATAGTTTACTACAAATTTGCAGTCAAAACACCAATAAAATCAAGCAAATTGAATCGTATTTATATGTTAATCACACCTATATTAACGCTAATATTTTTAGCATTAGCATTTAAGACAAACAACGTAACGGAACGATACATATATCTTTCTCTTAGCGTTATTATCGGGACAACCGCTATCAGACAATTAAATCAAAACATATGAGCACACCCAAAGAAATAGACATCATTAATGGTCGATTTACCGACCGAGAAGCGCAAGAAATATTGCTCAATATTTTTTCTACTAAAATTCAATTTCATGAACTAAAAAACCTTCGATCGCTTGAACAAACAGGCAAGCAAGATAAAGTCGCTAAAAAACGAATTCCTGAATTAAGAATGGGAATAGATGAATTGCTTAGAATCGTAGCAGAGGCTAAGAAGAATAATCAAATTTTAACCATTCACTCGACTATCACCCTGTCGATTGTAGATAAGTAAACTATTTTTTAGAGAATAAGCCAAATCCAGTATTTATCTTGAGCGTTACGATAGAAAAACTAAACCAATGAATTACAACTTACTTTTAGACAATTTAACCAATCCTGCCTTACTTTTTTTTGTGCTTGGAATATTTGCAGTCTACTTAAAAAGCGATTTAGAAATACCAGAGAACTCGTCCAAATTCATTTCACTTTATCTTTTATTCGCCATTGGATTTAGAGGAGGGCAAGAATTATCTCATGAGGCACTCACTCCTGAAATTGGCTGGTCTATGTTATTCGGCATTTTTATTTCGCTCATGATTCCGCTATATTCCTTCTTTATTTTAAGAAGGAAACTAAGCATATATGATGCAGGAGCAATCGCTGCTGCATATGGATCTGTAAGTGCAGTTACCTTTGTAACAGCCGTTTCTTTTTTAGAAGCTCAGCAATTAACGCTACATGGTCATATGGTAGCAATTATGGCATTGATGGAATCACCCGCCATCATTATTGGGTTGGTTTTAATCTCTACTTTCAATAAAGACAGCTCTACTTCCATAAAAAAACGAAGTGTTTTGAAACATTCATTTACCAATGGGAGTGTTTTACTAATTCTCGGAAGTTTACTGATTGGTTACGTAGCAAACGCAAAACAAGCGGAAGGGATTAAACCATTCACCAACGATCTTTTTAAAGGATTTCTAGCTATTTTCCTTTTGGACATGGGTATAACGAGTGGCAGAAAATTGAAAGCTTTCTTCTCATTTGGATCTTTCCCTATTCTTTTCGCTATTCTCATCCCATTGTTTAACGGCTCATTAATCGCCTTCATGAGCCAGATGGTAACATCTGACATTACGAATAGATTCATGTTCGCAATTTTAGCCGCCAGTGCTTCTTATATAGCCGTACCTGCCGCCATGAAAATATCAGTCCCAAAGGCAAATCCAGGCCTTTTTCTGCCCATGGCACTCGCTGTTACCTTCCCTGTAAATATTACGATAGGTATGCCCATCTATTTTATGATAGTACAAAACTTTTAATGGCTTATTGTGAAAAAAGGACAACTTTGCAAAAAGAAATTGATTAAACTATGATTCGAACTAAAGTGATTTTAAAATTAAGACCAGAAATAAACCGAATTAATACTGAATTAGACTCTACCGTAGTCGAAAAGTTTCAAAACAACACCTTACGTCCTATCCTTAAAATTCAGCATGATTTACTTATATTGCTCTTTCACAGTTGCCTTATTAAGAATAAAATATTGTTTGAAAAACTCAGCGAAAGTGAAAAGGAATCAACTCTAAACCAGCTTTTTCAAAAAGATTTAGCATTTAGAAATCAATCCTTAGGAATAATAATAGGCCTTTTTACTTTAGATGAATACCATAGCTACGAGGAGAACTCAGGCGATTATACCAAGCGGATAACCACCATGCTAAAGCAGCGAATTTTAAGCACCTACGATTTAGTTTAAGCTATACGCTATTAGTCGAACTCTTCGATCAAGATTCCCATTTTACCAATTTGGGAATCTCTTACGGCTTGCATCAGTTGTGTTTGGTCACTCATCACAAAAGGACCATATTGAGCAACTGGTTCATTAAGTGGTTTTCCGCTTAACACAATATAGCGCGTATTTGCAGTTGCATTTAACTGTATGGCATCCCCATCTAGATTATACACTCCCATGTCTTTGGTGAGTAAATGCCCACCCGAAGTTTTAAGAGAACCTTCCAACACATATACAAGCGCATTAAACCCGACAGGAATAGGAATGTGTAATTCTCCGTCTTTAGTTAGTTCTCCTCTCAAAAGCAATTGAGGGCTATAAGTAGGAGCCACACCATCAGTACCTTTGTACTGACCACTTACTACCCATATTTTACTTTTCTCCTCAATTACAAGTGGCGTTTCTTCCAGACTAATAGGTTTGTAAAAAGGTGCATTCATTTTGTGAGCAGCGGGCGCATTCACCCAAAATTGTATAAACTCTAACTCTCCTCCCTTTTCAGCTAATTCTCTTGGGAAACGTTCGCTGTGCGTTATACCTCTTCCGGCGAACATCCATTGGGTGCCGCCTGCATTTACGGTTGCTTTTTTGCCAAGAGAATCTTGGTGATTTACGGACCCTTTAAATATAAAAGTAACCGGCGAAAACCCTCTATGCGGATGCGGGCCTACTCCTAATTCCTGTGGTCGTTGTCCTCCTGGTAGTATTTTGTGCCAATGGTGAATTAACAGAAATGGGTCCAAATTTTCTAAGCGTGCACTTGGTAGTGGTTGATCTAAAAGGTCTCCACCCATATTTACTTTGTCTGCCGGTATGACCTGTTGTATACTTCTAGTGTTCATTTTACTATCCTGTCTTATTGTGATTTAAACACCCGTTTAGCTTTAAAGTTTGGTTTTTGTATGCTGAGACAATTGGGATTAGAGTTGTTCTATTCCATTTAAGCATCTGATATTGTTTGCTTTTTTCTTTTCATCCCAGAGTCTAAAATTTGCTTGAACACCATCTTCAGAATAAGAACGTTCGTGATGAACATGATAGACAATTGCCTTGTTTTTCATAGATTTAAATTCAACCCCATTTTCAAGAAGCCTACATTCTATATCATTGTCCTCCCCTACCCCTGCACGCACATAATCAGCATCGAAGCCATTAACTGCCAATAAATCTTTTTTTGCTACGCCCCAATTACATCCAAGCAGCCCTTTGTTGCTATTCAACGCCAATGGGAAAGAGAGTCTTAACCCTTCTTTTACTTTCTTAGAATCTGAGTTAAGTAGTGTACAAAAATTCAGATGGCTCATATTGCGCTTTTTAAGTAAATTCTTACTAAATAATTCTCCTAGCATTACTCTTCTACCCGCATATATATACCCTTCTTTTTTATGATTTTGGTATGCTCGTACAAAGTGTTTATCTGGAATACAGTCGCCGTCAATAAACACAATGAAGTCAGTTTGCGTCTTCAAAATCGCTTTATTCAGCATGCTGTTTTTGCGAAATCCGAGGTCTTCCATTTGGTAAATGTGATGTATACCAAACGTGAAATTTGCTGCATTCTCTTCCAAAAAAACAACAGTTTCAGGATTATTATCATCTTCAGACAGCACTACGTCGAATCTTTTATCCGATTGATTTTGAAGTCCTAACAAGATGAGGTTTAGATTTTCTAACGCCTTATAATACGATATGACAATAGTTAGGTTTGATGTCATTACTCCGTCGTGTTGATTGCCTCATTTGGCCTATATCTTCTGTGCATACCAATGAGCAATTTCCGAATTAATTGGTCCTTGCAAAGTCTATAGTGCGTGTGTGTTGGTTTTCTAAAAAGAGCACTAAGCTCATGCTTACTAAATTTCATGTCTCCCAGCATGAGCGTTTCCAGAATATCTTCATCTTGCCAATTCATGGCAATTTTAAATTTTCGTAATACGACATTATTGGTTAGCACATCCTCAGGATCTGGCTGAGGGCCGTCTTTTTTACCTCGCTTCTCGTTAATTAATCCATTTAAAAAAGCAGCTAACTCCTTGTGCGTAGCTTCTTTAAAACCCTCATATTCATCTCTGAGTAACCAAGCCTTAAGTTGTTCTTTAGATACTACCATACCTCCGGAGGCAAAAAGCTCCATCATATACGTATCTCTAAAGTCAAAAGCGTATCGCGTTCTTCGAAGTATATCGTTCGTGGTCATGTTTAGAGGGCAAAGATAACAGAAAAACTACGTTCGATTGGTTTCTTGACAATGGCAATTCGCTCTTTCAATCACAACATTTTATACCGTTATATACAAATTTACAAACCTGCATTAACCCTAAATCTTACTTAACTAGTTTTAAATTTACCACATACCTTTGCAGTCATGTCTCGTGTAGCCATTCATACGCTCGGATGCAAACTCAATTATTCTGAGAGTAGCACCATTGTACGTCAATTAGAATCTAATGGTTTTACCAAGGTAGATTTTACTGAAGAGTCTGATATATATATCATTAATACGTGCTCTGTAACAGATAATGCCGACAAGAAGTGTCGCACTACTGTTAAGGCTGTTTTAAAGCAAAACCCCGAGGCTTACGTTGTGGTAATTGGATGCTATGCACAACTAAAACCCAAAGAAATTTCAGAAATACCTGGCGTTGACATGGTTTTAGGTGCGGCAGAAAAGTTTAATATGATAGAACATTTGCATTCACTTCAGAAGGAAGAAAAAGCAATTGTATTTAACAAGAACATCAAAGAAACACAGGAATTCGTGCCTGCATTTAGCTATGGTGATAGAACACGTAGTTTCTTAAAAGTACAGGATGGTTGCGACTACTTTTGTTCCTTTTGCACTATACCACTTGCACGAGGCAAAAGCCGCAATGCCAGTGTAGCAGAAACAGTTGCTAAAGCCAAAGAGGTTGCTGCAACTAATATTAAAGAAGTCGTAATTACGGGCGTGAATATTGGTGACTTTGGTGCTGACCAGGACTATGCAGAGACACTTTACGACCTGCTTCTAGAGTTAGACAAAGTTGAAGGTATAGAGCGATATAGAATAAGCAGTATAGAGCCAAATCTATTAACTAATGAAATTATTGATTTTGTATCTGCTAGCGACAAGTTTGTACCTCACTTTCATATTCCACTTCAAAGCGGCGATGACGAAATTCTGTTAAAGATGAGACGAAAGTACCTAAGTGAGCTTTATGCAGACAGAATTGCTCGAATCAAAAAAAGAATGCCTAATAGTTGCATCGGCGTTGATGTTATTGTCGGTTTCCCTGGAGAGACCGAAGAGCATTTCTTGAATACTTATAATTTCCTCAATGAATTAGACATTAGTTATTTACATGTTTTCCCTTATTCTGAACGGAATAATACTACAGCTAAAAAGATGGAAGGCAAGGTGTTAAAAGCCGATAAGATGGAGAGAGCTAAGCGATTGCGTATTTTATCTGAAAAAAAGAAGCGCTATTTCTATGAAACTCAGCTAGGGAAATCCATGCAAGTTCTCTGGGAAGAGGAAAGACAAGGTGACAATATGCAAGGCTTTTCTGAAAACTATGTACGTTTTGAAGCCCCTTACGACAGTACTAAAGTAAATACCATTGAAATCCTGAATTTTGATCAAATTAATGAGAGTGGCTTGGCCAAGGCAAGCTTAAAAGAGCATCTGCAATAAATTTAGTCTATTCTAATTCATTTAATCATAAGTTTTAAAATTTCATCCCTTTATTCGCAGAAGCAATTCAAACTAACTCCCTAAACCCATAATATAAAAAATGTATCCTACTTTATACGACGCCATATTAGACATTTTCGGCATCAGCATCCCCGCTTTCAAAATAGTTATGATGTTTGGATTTTGGGTGGCTGTAGCTTTTTTAGCAGCTAACTGGGTAATGACACTTGAGTTGAAACGCTACGAAAAAGAAGGTAAAATAAGTGCTAGAAAACTTCCAAAGGTTGCACCTAATCCTGTAATTGAATATATAACTAACGGTATAATTGGATTCATATTTGGCTTTAAATTAGTTTATCTTGCTTTCAATTTTTCAAAGCACGCTGGGAATCCGCAAGGATTTTTATTGTCAGGAGAAGGCTCTTGGCTTTTTGGTATTCTATTGGCACTTGCATTTATTACCTATAAATTTTATGAGCTAAGAAATGAAAAGCCCATAGAAGACGGAGAAACGTATACAGTACATCCTTACATGTTAATGGGCAATTTAACATTAGTCGCCGCTATATCTGGATTTGCAGGTGCTAAGTTATTTCATCATTTGGAATACTTCAGTCAACTTGTGGACGACCCAATGGTTCTTTTTAGAGACCCTTTTAGTGGGTTAACTTACTTTGGAGGATTAATAGGTGGTGGCATAGGCGTATTGTGGTATGCTAGCAAAAATGGCATTAATTGGAAAAGTATGCTTGACGTAGGAGGACCTGCTATGATGCTTGGATATGGTATAGGAAGAATGGGTTGCCATATGAGTGGTGACGGAGACTGGGGAGTAGAAAATTTAGCACCAAAACCAGGATGGCTAAATTGGTTACCGGATTGGGCTTGGTCCTACTCTTACCCAAATAACGTACACGGTCTAATTTTGGAAAATCCAGTTTGGCCCACTCCACTTTACGAAGTGATTATGGCCTTGATTATCTTTGGGATTTTATGGTCGATACGCAAAAAATTTGTACCAGGAGTTTTGTTCTGCATCTATTTCATATTCGCAGGTATGGAGCGCTTTTTAATTGAAAAAATACGCGTTAATCCAGATCAATTTGATGGCGTGGCTTTTACCCAAGCAGAACTTATATCAATGACCATGATTGTTGCAGGCATTGCTGGAATTATATACTTTAATAAAATTGCGAAGAATAAAAGCAACTAGCTTATTAGTTAGCTTTCATCACAACTTATACTGCAAAAGGGAGAAGACAATCTTATCTAAGCTTCACTTACCCGTATCTTTTTCTTTTTCACCCTAGTGTTATTGGTTTTAGATAGAGCAACAGTCAATTGTGACCTGTGTATGCTGACAAACGTACAATCCAATTTTATTTCGATATGTCCTACTTCGTAGGGTTGCAAACCTGCTTGTTTTATAAACAAACCAGCGATATCTCCTTTTGAGATTTTATCCTTTTTACCACCCGTTATAAATAGAGTACACCACTCTGATGGCTTCAATTCCTTCCCGCCAGTCAGTTGAACTACTTCTAATTCTGGCATATAGTCTGGCATTTCGGCATTTTTTCGAGTAAGCACATACGCTGTTCCCTCACTATTCATACGTGCTGTTCTACCATTGCGATGGGTAAATTCTTGTTCACGATGTGGCAATTCATAGTGTATTATAAATTTAATTTCCGGTACGTCTATACCTCTTGCCGCAAGATCTGTAGCAAGGAGCAACTGATGCGTGCCGTTTCTAAATTTTATCAAAGCACGTTCTCTATCTTTTTGTTCAAGACCTCCGTAAAAGAGACCATGAGATATTCCCCTTGCTTGCAAAAAATCACTGATACCATTGATAGTATCTTTATAGTTACAAAAAATAATCCCAGGTTTACTACCAATCGCTTTTAGGCTGTCTGCCAAACCTTTCAGTAAATCGTCTCCTACAATTATTTGTTTGACCGTTAATTTCGGTACTGCATTGTGTAAATAATTAATCTGTGCAGGCTTAACAAGCCCAACGAATGCAGGCACATTTATTTCTTGAGTTGCGCTGGTTAGTACCTTTTTTTTCAGATTAGGTAATGCATCTAGGACTTCAATCATTTCGCTTTCAAATCCTATTTCTAAAGACTTATCAAACTCGTCAAGTACTAACATATTAATAAATGAAGTATCAAAAGCGTCACGGCGCAAGTGATCTGCAATACGACCGGGAGTACCGACTAGAATTGCTGGGCGTGTTTCAAAATCTCTGCGATCTTGTGACCCGCTGCGGCCGCCGTAAACTACGTTTGTTTTATAACCCGTACCCATATCGCGCAACACTTGTTCTATTTGAATAGCTAATTCTCTTGTTGGAGCGATAATTAATGCCTGTATTTCTTCTATTTCAGGAGACAACGATGCAATTAATGGCATCAAAAAAGCTACTGTTTTGCCCGTCCCCGTTGGTGATAATAGTATGGTCCCTTCGTTTTGTGCTATTACAGACAATGCTTCTTCTTGCATAGGATTTAGCTGCTCAATGCCTAATTTAGCTAGTATTTCTGAAGGTGATTTGATAAATGATGCCATTATTTTTTTAGTGAAAAATTAGCCATTCGATGGCGGGCTCAAAGTTATCTAAATTATAGCGCCAATAGGTTACCGTTTAACAGTTACCTGCTCAAATTTTTCTTTGAATTCAAAAGGGGATAAATAACATCCATAAAATGATGAACAATAGTATTATTCAAGCGTTTCTAAAATAAATGCACATTACTCAAAAGGGCCTAAGCGAAATGAATAGAATCGATAGGCTAAATCTAATAAATTCACTATCAGGTATTAAACCAGCAAACTTAATCGGCACCATAAACGAAGACGGAACTGAGAACCTAGCTATCTTCAGCTCTGTTGTGCATTTGGGCAGCAATCCAGCCTTATTTGGTTTTGTACTTCGTCCTAGAGGTGAAGTACGTCGACATACACATGAAAACATCTTAAGTACCAAAGTTTACACTATCAATTTTGTACATACTTCATTTGTTAAGCAGGCACATTTCACTTCCATAAAAGCTAAAAGTAACGAAAGCGAATTTGTTCTGAGTGAATTAACGCCGGAATATATTGAGCACTTTCGGGCACCATTTGTACAAGAGAGTAATATTAAACTTGGGATGAAGTTGGTTGAAGAAATTCCCATAAAAGCAAATGGCACCAGTTTAATCATTGGTCAAGTTGAGCATATTCTAATTCCTGATCATATCATTTTAAACGGAGGTCATCTTGACTTAGAAGCACTTGGAATTGCGGGAATTAGCGGTCTAAATACTTATTATTCATTTACTAAGATCGCTCACTTACCTTATGTTAGAGATGAGTTTAACTTAACAGATTTAAAATAGAAAAAATTATTTATCAAAACCAATGGATAAGATAAAACACATAGAAAACGAAATTTCTGCTCTTAGAAATCAATTACAAAATCATGTACTTTATAAAAATTTAAAAACCATCGATGATGTGAAGATTTTTATGGAGAATCACGTTTTTGCCGTATGGGATTTTATGTCATTGTTAAAATCACTTCAGGCAAAACTAACTAATGTCAGTACTCCATGGACTCCCTCTAAGAATCCAAAACTAGCCCGTTTTATTAATGAAATAGTGCACGGAGAAGAAAGTGACCTGAATGAGTTAGGCGAGCCCAACAGTCATTTTGAAATGTATTTGGATGCAATGGAGCAATTTAACGCCAACTCAAATGAGATTACAAAACTAATTAAGTTTATAGAAGAAGGAAAATCTGTAGATTTCGCATTGAGTCACATTTCCATCGACGAACGTGTAGCGGATTTTGTGCGATATTCCTTTTCTGTAATTGAGACTGGAAAACCTCATTTAGTAGCTTCAGCATTTACCTTTGGACGAGAAGATGTGATTCCAGATATGTTTATCGAAATTCTTAAAAACGCTGATTCTGAGAATAAAGAGTATACTAAATTAAATTACTACTTGCAGCGGCATATAGATTTAGATGGAGCTGAGCATGGACCTTTATCACTGCAAATGATAAGTGCATTGTGTGAAGAAGATGACCTAAAATGGAGTGAAACATTAGAAGTTGCTAAAGAATCTTTACAAAAAAGAGTCGCACTTTGGGATGCCATTGATGAACTTATTACTCAAAGTACCTCTCGAAATCTAGCATAAAAATGCAACGAAGGGTTACATAAGAGCAAACGCCTAAATATTCTAGTAACATTAAAGTCACAATAGATTAATTTCGTAAGCTTAACATAATCCTAACAATTGCAATCTAGTGACCTAGACATATTCGACGCCATAAGTCTTGAGCAAATGGACGGAGTTTCACTTATGAAAAGAGTGGACACTAAGTTTGTGGTGAACCGAGATATCCTTCCACATTTATTAGCATCATTAAAAAGCAATTACCTAATTCTAGAAATTGGAGGTGATCGAATGATGACATACGATTCTACCTATTTTGACACGAAAAATAATGCCTTTTATCTCGCGCATCACAATAAAAGAGCTGACCGTGTGAAAGTTAGAATCAGAAATTACGTAGAATCAAATCTTTCATTCTTAGAAGTTAAGCTAAAAACCAACAAAGGGTCGACCGTCAAAAAGAGAATCAAAATAAGTCCCGGCGAGATAAATCTTAATAGTACAGCTCATTCTTTCATTGAACAAGCTACTATGCAAAAATGGGATCTAAACCCTACCTTGACAAATAGATTTAACCGATTTACATTAGTAAATACCTCAGAGAAAGAACGCGTAACATTTGATTTAAATCTCGCATACAATGGGACTATTCACAACCAAAACTTGGCTATTATCGAATTAAAACAACAACAACTTAATCGAAATTCTACTCTTTTTAAGGTCCTAAAATATGCCTTTATTCATCCTTACTCCATTAGCAAGTATTGTATAGGAATGGCTATTTCACATCCACACCTGAAACAAAACTATTTTAAACATAAACTTTTAACCTTAAATAAAATCACTTCTTAAATGACTGAATTTTTAAGTATCCCACTATTTGACGACGACTTCTATAAAATGACGTTTCGCTTTTTTTTAAACATATCTTTTTTAACCTTAATTATACGATGGCTATACTACGGAGCCACTAAGCGAAAAGATTATCTTTTCACTTATTATATGATAGGAATTATTGTGTTTCTTTTATGCTTCACGCTCAAAAAGTACGAGTTAGACATTGGAATGGCATTAGGACTTTTTGCAATTTTCGGAATAATCCGTTACCGTACAGATGCTGTTCCTATCAAAGAAATGACCTACCTCTTTGTGGTAATTGGTGTGTCCGTGGTCAATTCTTTAGCCAATCAAAAAATGAGTTACGCTGAGATACTAACAGCTAACATCTTAGTTATAATAGCATTATACACAATCGAACGCTTATGGTTTACTCGAAATGTAAGTGTGAAAATAATTCAATATGAAAAAATAGAAAATATCAAGCCTGAGAACGCTGCCATACTAAGACAAGATTTAGAAGCGAGAACTGGTCTCAAAATAGAGAACATAAAAATCGGGGATATTGACTTCTTAAAAGATGCTGCAACCATTATCATAACCCACTACAACTAGAAGAATGTTTAATAACTTTAAACTTTTGTTTACCGCAGCAATATTATTCTCAGGTATAGCACCATTATTTGCCCAAAGTGGGACTTATTATACTGTCCAAGACTTAGAAGCTTGGACTTCTACACAATTGAAATTTAAAGTCAACAAAAAATTAGATTTTGCGCTTGAAGAGCAGCTTAGGCTTAAAAACAATGCAAGTAACGTAGATCAATATTTCTCAGAGCTAACGGCTAACTATAATCTGAGTAACAACTTCAACCTTGGTCTAGGTTCCCGATATATTAAAGTAAATGACAATGTAGGCAAGAAACAAGGTTATGAAACTCATTTTAGATGGAATGTAGATCTGGGCTTTAAGCATGAGATTAAAAACCTAGACTTAAAATACAGACTTAGTTATCAATCAAGAAACGAACTTAGCATAACCACAGCAGAAGGAGATACTGCACGCAATGCACTAAGACTCAAAATTAGCTCTGGCTATAATATTAAAAACTGGAAATTTGATCCTAAATTATCTGTAGAATTTTTTAATGTACTCAATAATAACAAGGGATTAAACCGACTACGATACACTGCTGGTACAGATTATAATTTTAAAAATGCGGGAGAGTTAGGCGCTTATGTTCGGATGGAAAAAGAACTGACAGGTGTATTCCGTAAAACGACTAATATTATTGGGATTCAGTATGTATACACCATTAAAGCAAAAAAAATATGATTGCAAAAACCTTAAAATTTACAGTATTCCTTCTGCTAGGAATTTCTATTTTTTCATGTAAAAAAGTAATTTTTGTTCCAGACCAAGAAGTTATAGTAGACCCAACTGGCGGAGGGTCAGAAACGCATGACAACGGCTTTCCTGCCAACTATGATGTGGTTTTTGATAATAGCAAAGTACACAGAATTGAAATTGTATTTACCCCCGAAGAATGGACAGCAATGCAGGCAGACTTAAAAGTTAAGACAGCAGGAGGAGGTGGTCCAGGAGGTACCTCAAATACTGAAAACCCTACTTATTTCCCGGCAGACATCTATTACAACAACCTAGTATGGAAAGATGTAGGTGTACGTTACAAAGGCAATTCATCACTCAGGGCCAACAGCGGAAAACTGCCATTACGATTTAATTTTGATGAGTTTGAAGATGTAAATCCTGAAATTACGGATCAACGCTTCTATGGATTTAAAGAGTTATCCATGAGCAGTAATTACAATGACCCATCTGTTATGAGAGAGCGTGTGGCAGATGAGTTATTTCGAGATTTTGGTGTTCCAGCTATACGAACTGTTTATTATGAAGTATATATTAACAAAGGAAGCGGGCCTGAATATTACGGGGTGTACACCATGTGTGAAATCATATCTGACACCTTCCTTAAATCGTATTTTGGCACTAAAACTGGAAATTGTTATAAACCAGACGGAACAGGAGCTGCTTTTGCTCAAACAGGATTTAACTTAGATCATTTTGAATTAAAAACCAACGAGGCTCAAAACGACAAATCTGACGTGCAAAAAATGTTTGAATACCTACATGCGAACACCAGAATAAACAATCCTGCACAATGGAAATCAGACTTAGAATCTATTTTTGATGTGGACGGTTTCTTAAAATATCTGGCCGTAAATACGACGATCCAAAACTGGGATACCTATGGACGAATGACACACAACTACTACTTATATAATGACCCCACAATGGGTAAGTTAAGATGGATAGTTTGGGATAACAACGAAGCATTCCAATCTGGTAAAATGGGCGGTGCTCTTCCATTTGATATGAGTGGTGTTGGGACTAATTGGCCACTTATAAGTTATATAATCGCCGACGCAGACTATCTTAAAAGATATAAAACTTATATAAAATCCTTTGTAGAAACCACTTACACTACCAGTAGAATGACTAGCATTTTTGACAGTAACGTAAGCTTACTTCAAAGTTCTGTAAATGCTGAACGTACAGGATTCTCTTATGTCAATGGTCAGTTTAACAGTGCTGTTAGCACCTTAAAAACCCACAATAGCAGTAGGGTGTCTGCAGCTAATTTATTTGTCCAGTAAGATTCACTTCGCTAAACTAAAAACGATAAATTCTTAAAAGAGAATATACTTTTTTTTGTAAACATAATTTATAAGTAATACCATTGGTTAAGCTAAATTTGCCTGTCTAAAATAGGCACTTATTATTTTAGGTTTTTTATAAGATATCAATAGCAAATGCATAGAACACATACGTGCGGCGAGCTTCGCACAAATCATATTGGCACCCAAGTTACTTTAAGCGGGTGGGTACAACGCAGAACAGACTTTGGCGCTTTAACCTTCATTGATCTGCGCGATAGATATGGTATAACTCAACTTTCTTTTAACGAAGAGTACAACAAAGAGTTAAATGAAAAAGCCAGATCACTGGGACGTGAATTTGTAATAAAAGTACACGGCGAAGTAATAGAGCGCAGTAGTAAGAATGATAAAATACCTACTGGTCATGTAGAAATAAAAGTAACTGATTTTGAAATACTTAACGCTTCGCTAACTCCGCCCTTTACTATAGAAGATGACACAGACGGAGGTGAAGAAATACGATTAAAATACCGCTACCTTGACTTACGCAGAAATGCTATCCAAGACAAGTTAATTTTAAGAAGTAAGTTAAACAAAGCAGTTCGAGATTACCTTAATAATGCTGGGTTTATCGATGTTGAAACTCCCGTGCTTATCAAATCAACCCCTGAAGGAGCACGTGACTTTGTGGTACCTAGCAGAATGAATGAAGGCCAATATTACGCCTTACCGCAAAGCCCTCAAACATTCAAACAACTGCTTATGGTAAGCGGATTAGATAAATACTATCAGATTGTAAAGTGCTTTAGAGACGAAGATTTTAGAGCAGATAGACAACCTGAGTTTACGCAAATAGATTGTGAAATGTCATTCGTAGAGCGCGAAGACATATTAAGCACATTTGAAGGAATGATACGTGATGTGTTTCAAAGCGTAAAAGAGATAGACCTTGGTCAAATCCCCGTACTTACTTATGATGACGCGATGAAACGTTTCGGAAGTGACAAACCAGACATGCGATTTGGGATGGAATTGGTAGACTTAGATGACGTAGCTAAAGGAAATGGATTTAGCGTTTTTGATAATGCAGAGAGTATTGTAGCTATAAACGTGAAAGGCGGTAATACCTACACGCGCAAGGAACTAGATGCATTTACGGATTGGGTTAAACGACCACAAATTGGAGCTCTAGGACTTATTTATTGTAGAGTAAATGAAGACGGTAGCCTAAAATCATCCGTAGATAAGTTCTTTGACGAAACCAAACTAAAGCTTTGGGCTGATCAATGCACTTCTGAGGCTGGCGACTTAATTCTTGTGCTTAGTGGCAAAACAGACAAAGTGCGTAAGCAAATGAATGAACTTCGCCTACACGTTGGTGAATTACAGGGGCTAAGACCAAAAAACAAATTTGCCGCTTGCTGGGTAGTAGACTTCCCGTTAGTAGAGTACGACGAGGAAAGTGGCAAATGGCATGCGATGCATCACCCATTTACTTCTCCTATACCTGCGGATAGAGATAAAATGCAAACTGATCCAGGAGCGGTAAAAGCCAATGCTTACGACATGGCCATTAATGGTATGGAAGTAGGTGGTGGTAGTATTCGAATACACGACAAACAGTTACAAAAACGAATGTTTGACTTACTTGGATTTACGGAAGAAGAAGCTCAAGAGCAATTTGGCTTCTTAATGAATGCTTTTGAATATGGAGCGCCACCACATGGCGGTATTGCTTTTGGTCTTGATAGACTTACAGCTATTCTTGCCGGCACAGATTCTATACGAGATGTAATTGCATTTCCTAAGAACAATATGGGTCGTGATATTATGATTGACGCCCCTGCACCGCTTAATGCTGATCAGAAAAAAGAATTAGGTATGTAAAAGATTAATCTAAACGATTAGCCTTAAACATACCTTCCTGATATATACTATAGCATTCTGCTATTACAGGCAACATTTTTTCACGTTGCACTTCATCTGCTTCGTTATTAATAAGTAGATACTCTGCTTTAGTAAAATGCTTCATCAATGTGTCTGATGTACATGAGCAATAATCCTCGCTTAACAAGGGAAATCTCACGGCATATCCACCTAAATCATCCAAGCAAGAAGAAGTTAGTTTAGCGCGATCTTCTTCTTCCCAAGACACCCTATTTGCTATTACTCGAGTCACAATAAGAATTAGCACCAACGCTATCACTCCTATCGCTATATACTTTTGCCACTTATTCGTCATCGCCTTATTTTTATGCAATATTATTCTATAAAAGTCAAATAAAATACCTTGTTTTGATGAATAAAATAACGCCTTATATGCACGTGATAGCCGAAAATCCTGACCATTATGTCAAACAAATCCCAGAAGATCGCCAAGCTGTTTTCAATGATTTAAGGAAAGCTATTTTAGACAACATGCCTACAGAACTAGCAGAATGTATGAGTTATGGAATGCTCGGATATGTAGTACCTAAAAGCGTATATCCTGCTGGCTATCACTGTTCCCCAGCACTTCCACTTCCTTTTGTGAACCTTGCTTCGCAGAAAAACTTTATTGCATTTTATCACATGGGGATGTATGCAAATAAAGAACTATACAATTGGTTTATTACGGAATATGCCAAGCGGTGTAAATACAAAATTGATATGGGGAAAAGCTGTGTTCGTTTTAAACGAATGAACGATATCCCCATAGATTTAATTGGTGAACTAATGACTAAGTTAAGCGTTCAGGATTGGATATCAATGTACGAAACTGCGTTTGTTAAAAACAAGTGATTAAGAGTTAGTCTCTCGTGCGCTAATCATCCAATTCATTCAAAAAATCCACTAATTTCTCCAGGGCCTTCCCCCTGTGACTAAGATTAGACTTCTCTGCCATTGTCATTTCGGCAAAGGTCTTGCTATACCCTGCAGGCACAAAAATAGGATCGTAACCAAACCCCTGAGCTCCTGATCTAACATGTGTTATTTCACCCTCGCATATGCCTTCAAACAGATATTCCTTCCCTCCTAGAATAAGGGCAATTACGGTTTTAAATCTAGCTTTTCGATTAGCTTGATTTGTCAAATTTTTAAGCAATAAGTCCATATTGGCTTCACTGTCACGTTGCTCTCCAGCATATCTTGCAGAATAAATTCCTGGTGCTCCATTTAGCTGTTCCACTTCAAGTCCTGTATCATCGGCAAAAGACGTTAAGTTTATTTTATCATATACCTGCCTAGCCTTTTGTAACGCGTTGTGATCTAAGGTATCCCCAGTTTCTAGAAGCTCTTCGGGAAATACCAAAGGATCCAGGCCTTGTATATCTAAATGAGGTAACTTAGCCCTTATTTCAGCTATCTTATTTTTGTTTTGCGATGCAAAAATGATCTTCATGAACCACAAAGTAAGTAAATCATTGTATTAAGTAATGAATGAATTATAACTTTAGAAACAATCACGCCATGTAAGATATATTTGAGGTAATTTACTCATCTTTGCTTCCTTATCGAACTAAGTACTCAAATAACGGCTCCCCCACTTGCTGAACGCATTCGTCCTAAAACACTAGACGAAGTGGTTGGGCAGCAACATATTATTGGACCCGGGAAGCCTTTAAGACGGGCTTTAGACAATGGTGGCATATATTCATGCATTTTTTGGGGACCACCAGGCGTTGGAAAAACTACTTTAGCGCAAATTTTTTCTCATACCCTCAAGACTCCATTTTTTAAACTTAGTGCTATAAATGCAGGGGTTAAAGATGTGCGTGAAGTCATCGAAAAAGCGCAAAAAACCAAATTTATGGGTAGTGGAGGTAGTGCCATTTTATTTATTGATGAGATACATCGATTTAATAAAGGTCAACAAGATGCATTATTAGGTGCAGTGGAGCAGGGTATTATTACCTTAATTGGCGCCACCACAGAAAATCCTAGCTTTGAAATTAATGCAGCATTACTCTCTCGGTGCGAGGTATTTGTTTTAGAATCACTTAAACTGAATGATTTGAAACAATTGGTGCTAAATGCATGTAAAACCGATGTGCAACTCCTTCAAAAAAATATAATCATAAAGGAATGGGACGCCTTAGTTGTCATAAGTGGCGGAGATGGGCGTAAACTATTAAATGCTCTTGAGATAATAGTGAATTTTAAAGGAGGCAAACAGATCACTATTACCAATAAGTTGGTAGAGGATGCAGTGCAAAAAAAGTTAGCCCTGTTCGATAAAGGTGGCGAGCAGCATTACGATATTATCTCAGCATTCATAAAATCTATACGAGGAAGCGACCCTAACGCGGCAGTTTATTACCTAGCTAGAATGATAGAAGGCGGTCAAGACCCTAAATTTATAGCCCGAAGACTACTTATCTCGGCAAGTGAAGATATTGGAATGGCAAATCCCAATGCGTTACTGCTTGCCAATGCTGGTTTTGAAGCTGTAAATAATATTGGTTACCCGGAGTGCAGAATAGTGCTTTCGCAAATCACTATATACTTGGCTACAAGCCCTAAAAGTAATGCCAGTTACATGGCCATTAACAAGGCTCAATCTCACATTAAACAAACGGGTGATTTATCTATACCGCTAAGCTTACGAAATGCCCCAACTAAACTTATGAAAGATTTGGATTATGGAAAAGGATATAAATATGCTCACGATTACCCAAATAACTTTGCTCAACAAGAATTTCTACCCATTGAAATCTCTAACTCGGTTTATTACGAACCTGGGGACAATCCTCCTGAGTTAAAAATAAAAGAAAGGCTTAAGTCTCTTTGGAAAGACAAATACGGCTACTAGGTCACGCCGTTTTTGCTAAATCATTTCGTAGGAGATTCGATTAATCTAATGGTTTAAGCTCAAGACGTTCTATCTTTTGCTTACTTGCTTCCACTATTTTGATTTCAAAATTATCAATGATAAATATTTCACCTGCGCTAGGTATTTCTTCCAGGTTGGCAACCACGAATCCGCCAAGCGTTTCATAATCTCCTTCCGGTATATTTAAGTTATACTTTTCATTTATTAGATCAACTTCTGTTTTGGCATTTAGCGAATACACACCATTTTCGTCTATAATTGAATTGGGATCTTCCACTTCGTCATGCTCGTCATCTATCTCACCAAATATTTCTTCCATGATATCTTCTACCGTAATAATACCCGCGGTACCGCCATATTCGTCTACAACTAATGCCATACTTTTTTGCGTTAAACTAAACTCATTTAGCATATCGTTAGCTGATTTTGACTCATTGGTGATGAGAATTGGTATTAAAATAGATTTAATCGTTTTAGGCTTTTTATGTAAATCTAAGTGATGTGCATACCCAATAATATTATCCATATTATCCTTATAGACTAAAATTTTAGAGTGTTGTGAAGCAATAAATAATTGCTCTAATTCTTTCACTGTGCTGGATAACTCAATAGCTGTAATCGCAGTGCGTGACACTAAACAGTCTCTAACTTTTACGTTTCCAAAGTCTAACGCATTCTTTAAAATATCAGTATCTACCTCATTATCTTCTCCTTCATGATTATTATGAGAAGACTGCGAGATAAAATGATCTAAATCTACTTTACTGAATTGTGGCGTTTGCTCTGTGAAATCTGATTTAAATATTTTACTTAAAATCGTATTACTGAGCCATATCACAAACTGTACAAGTGGCCATAATACAAAGTAGAAAACTTGAAACGGGTATATAAGGACACTCAAAATACCACTTGGATTAAGCCTAAAAAGTGCTTTTGGTAAAAACTCTGCAGTTACTACAACCACCAAAGTTGAAATTAACGTAGCAATAATAAGCGCAGGTACAGGACCCACATAACTCTCAATTGTGGGACGCAACAGCTCTTCCATAAACATACCGTATATAACCAACGCAACATTGTTCCCAACTAAAATGGTACTTATAAATTTAGACGGATTTTTAAGATACCCCGAGCATATGCGTGCCCAACGTTTGCCTTGATTGCTTTTCAGTTCCACGCGCAACTTGTTAGCCGTGATAAAAGCAATCTCCAATCCAGAGAAAAAACCTGATAAAATCAAAGTTGTAATAACTATTGCGAGAGGCGACATCTATTGGGCACAAAAATACGTGATTCCTTAATCATTAAGCTAATATATCGAATAGCCTGAATTAAAAACACATGAATAGTCAGCATAAAGCAAATCAAATTCACGGCAAATTTTTAATACCTTCGTTGCTACAACGCATTGAAATACTAGAATTGAAAACGTTTATAGAGAAGATACCTTCATAATAGCGCACATTATAACCTTAAAACATAACGTAAGATCAAAACTTTTTAACTGTCACATGAAAAAAATACTTTACGCCACCCTAATCATATCACTTACAGCGCTCTCGTGTAAAAAAGACGCGCCAGCAGATGAGCCGACCTTTGAAGTAATTCAAATTACGACTGATTTTGGGAACATTTACCTCGACTTATACGAGGAGACGCCTTTACATAAGCACAATTTTGATAGCTTGGTAAGAGCCGCTTACTACGACAGCACTGAATTTCATAGATGTGTCGACAATTTTGTCATTCAAGGAGGGAGTCCATCTAGTAAAGACGATAACAGAAATAATGATGGAAGTGGCGGTCCCGGATATACCGTACCCGCAGAGATTGACTCTTCTATGTTCAAACACTTTTATGGGGCATTAGCTGCCGCTAGAAATGGCAACATGACCAACCCCAGTCGCAAATCTAGTGGATCACAGTTTTACATCGTAACCGACACAAGTGGTGCTCATTTTTTAGACGGGGAGTACACCACTTTTGGCAAAGTTCTAGCGGGCATGGACGTTGCAAAAACTATCGAACGTCAACCTAAAAATTCTAATGGATTACCCAATGAGCGAATTAAGATGTACATCAAATATGTTAGCTTAACGCAAGAAGAATTAAATAAACTTGGAATAACATTAAACTAAAATGAAAATAAGAATTCAAGGAGATTCCGTGCGATTTAGACTTTCACAAACCGAAGTAACTGAGTTAGTAAATCAAGGAGAAACTTGGTCTAAATGCCAATTTCCAACAGGTGAATTAATTTACGGTTTGGTTACTTCAGAAGATAAAGCCATGACTTGTTTTTTTGACAATGGAAAGATGACAGCAAAAATACCAAGATTATTACTGCACAGTTGGGACTCCGATGATCGGGTAGGATTTGAGGCTCAAGCTGACGGGCTTTTTATACTTGTTGAAAAAGATTGGCAATGTCTTAAACCTCGAGCTAATGAAGACGAAACTAATCTTTACGTTAATCCCCAAGCCCTTTAGGCCACGATAGCAGAAAACATGAATGAAGGTTTACAAAATATCAAAATCACCAAGATCAAAAACGGAGAAATCCAAGAACAAGATGATGTAGTCGCAGTAGAAGCGCCATTAGAAATTCAAATTCAACATTTTGACGAGCAGAAACCTACCGCTATTTCTGTAACTATGCGTACTCCAGGCGAAGATGAAGAACTTGCTCTGGGCTTTTTATATACCGAAGGTTTATTGCAAGCATACTCGCAAGTTAAGGCGGTAAAATACTTAGGTGATAACATTGTTAAAATCTACTTAAACAAAGATGTAAAAATTGAACTGCAAAAAACAGATCGAAATTTTTACACAACGAGCAGTTGCGGAGTTTGTGGTAAGGCCAGCATTGAGGCAATACATACCAAAACCCAATTCCAATTTAAAAATAAGTTAGCCCTTCAAGATTCTGTTCTATACGGCTTGAAACAAACATTAACCAAAAAGCAATCCTTATTTACGGCTACTGGAGGAATTCATGCAGCGGCACTTTTTAGTTTAGCCGGAGTTTTAGAAATTATGCATGAAGATGTTGGCAGACATAATGCACTGGATAAAGTGATAGGCGAATCGTTTAGAAAAAATGGGTTCCCCTTAGAGGACAAAATACTTCTTTTGAGCGGTAGAGCTAGTTTTGAATTGGTACAAAAAGCAACTATGGCTGGTATTCCGACTATTATATCTGTGGGTGCTCCAAGTAGTTTAGCTGTTGATTTGACGCGTACAAATGGACAGACGCTAATCGGATTTCTAAAAGAGAATAGTTATAATATCTACAGCTGATTAACATATTTTTTTAAAATAATCCTTTTTAATTTGACATAACACTTCCCTTTTGCTTTTTTAGTGAATCAAATCATTTAACTACTTTTGAAATTCACAATGTATACCCCCAAAATAGAAATAGAAAACTTTGACTACACTGGTCTTATTCTCAAAGAACCTAAAGAAAAAGCAGTAGGTATTCCAGCTATTATTTCTTCGGTAAAGCATATGGCCAAGTACATGGATCCTATTGATGCATTTAAATTGAGCCTAAAAATAAATCAAAAAGGTGGATTTGATTGCCCCGGTTGTGCATGGCCAGATCCAGACGATGATCGATCTGCGATAGGCGAATACTGCGAAAACGGCATAAAAGCGATTGCCGAAGAAGCGACTAAAAAGTCACTAACAGCCGATTATTTCGCAAATCATTCCGTTGCTGAAATTTCTAAATTATCTGACTTTGAAATAGGCAAGTTAGGTAGGCTAACTGAGCCTATGATATTGAAAAATGGTGCTACACATTATGAACCCATCCAATGGAAAGATGCTTTTTCATTAATTGCTAAAGAACTAAATGCGCTAGCAACTCCAGACGACGCAATATTCTATACCAGTGGCAGAACTAGTAATGAAGCAGCATACTTATACCAACTTTTTATTAGATCCTTTGGCACCAACAACTTACCTGATTGCTCTAACATGTGCCACGAAAGTAGCGGAATAGGTTTATCTGAAACCGTAGGTATTGGCAAAGGATCCGTTACCTTAAATGATTTATACGAGGCCGAAGTGATTATGGTAATGGGACAAAATCCAGGAACAAATCACCCTCGGATGCTCGGGGCGTTAGAAAAATGCAAAGAAAATGGAGGAAAGATAATTACCGTAAATCCAATCCCCGAAGCAGGTATGGTTAATTTTATAGATCCACAATCCCCTATGAGTATTTTAAAAGGAGGAACATCTCTTACAGATCTATATGTCCCTGTGAGGTTGAATGGCGATGTGGCATTCTTAAAAGCCATAATGCTCATACTCCTAGCAAAAGAAGATGCCGGAGAAAATATTTTTGATCAAGAATTTATTACAAGCTACACTGCAAACTATGAAGCCCTTATAACAGATTTAAGAACCTATACCATCCAAGAATGTGCAGAAGAGAGTGGTGTTGATTTACTCCTAATCAAAGAAGCAGCAGAACTATTGGCTTACAATCAGAAAATCATCATTTGCTGGGCTATGGGCCTAACCCAGCATGAAAACGGTGTTAGCAATATTCAAGAAATTGTCAATCTCCTTTTACTAAGAGGTGCCATCGGTAAGCCAGGAGCCGGCACATGTCCTGTACGTGGACACAGCAATGTGCAAGGCGATAGAACCATGGGGATATGGGAAGCACCAAAACCAGCATTTCTGGACAAATTGGATCAAGTACACAACATCAAATCCCCGCGCGAGCACGGCTATCATGTGGTATCTGCTATCGAAGCCATGCATGCTGAAAAGGGGAAAGTATTCTTTGCCATGGGGGGCAATTTTTTAAGTGCCTCACCAGACACGCACTTTACAGCACAAGCATTACAAAATTGCAGCTTAACTGCGCATGTTAGCACTAAGCTAAATCGCTCACACTTAATAACCGGTCGACAAGCCCTCATTCTCCCGTGCTTAGGCAGAACAGATAAAGACGTGCAAGCAGATGGCGAACAATTTGTGAGCTGTGAAAATAGTATGGGCGTCGTACAAAGCTCGCAAGGGATACTAACACCACCTAGCAAACAGCTAAAAAGTGAAGTTGCCATTGTCTCAGAAATAGCCAATTTTACATTACAAAACACAAATATCCCATGGTTAAACATGGCAGGTAATTATGACAAAATAAGAGACGCCATTGAACAAGTTATTCCTGGTTTCGAAAATTATAATGAACGTATTCGTAAACCTGCCGGTTTTTATTTGCCAAATGGGGCAAGAGAAAGAAAGTTTGACACTGAAAATGGCAAAGCAAATTTTACCATTAATACCTTACCAAAGCACCGATTGGCAGAAGGAGAATATTTTATGATGACCATTAGGAGTCATGACCAATACAATACAACTATTTACGGGCTAGATGATCGATACAGAGGCATATACAATGAACGTAGGATAATTATGATGAACCAAATAGACATTGATGCGAGAGGATGGGAAACACAGCAAGAAGTAAACCTATTTAGTGCGTTTAATGGTGTTACACGAGAAGCTCGAAAGTTTTTAGTGATACCCTATACTATACCAGTTGGCAATGTAGCGACATACTTTCCTGAGGCAAATCCACTTATTCCCATTGATTCATATGCTGCTAAAAGTCACACGCCCACTAGCAAACTAGTGAAAATAACCATAAAAGAAGTATCTTAACACCCTATTATGAGCAAGAAACGTAAAAAAAATCTAGCTGTCAACAGACAGCGTAATAGCTATATCATAGGCGTATCTATAGGGCTATTGTTTGGCATAATATTCGGTTATTCAACAGAAAGCTTGATTATCAGCACACTAGTTAGCGGCTTCCTTGGTTTTGGATTGGGTCACGCTATCTATAAAACTATAGGTTAAACTTTGGCAGATTTAATAGGCATTGTGTTGATGGGTGGCAAAAGCTCACGAATGGGGACCGATAAGTCACAACTCATTGCTAACAAGTCCTATCCAAACGAAACCCAGAAAAACTTCGCCCAGCTAGCTCATGCAAAACTTAAATGCTACGTGAATGAAGTTTTTTATTCCATAAATCAAGAGCAAAAAAATCTTAAGATAGATAATATTATTATTGACAAATACCCAGAAGAAGGGCCTTTATCAGGGATAATATCTGCATTGCGCTTCACACAAAATAGCATTGTAGTGTTAGGGGTAGATTTACCACTAGTTACAAAGCAAAGCATTAAAAACATCATTGCACAGCGAAATTGGGATCTGCTAACAACTACGTACTACAATACAGAAACCAAAATTTGGGAACCTATGCTCAGTATCTGGGAGATTGAAACGCTTCCTTGCCTCGAAGAATACTTTACCAACGGTGGCCGATCTATTCAACAATTCTTAAATCAATACGGGAATCAACGTGTCCCAATTTTGGATGGAAATGAATTCACTAATGTAAATACACCCGAGGAGTATGAGCGCTTGCAAAATAAAATTGATTAAATTATGCTATGGTAGCGTCTCACTGGCTACTATCTGAAAACTTCTAATGCCATAATGAGCAATAATATCTTTTACTAAGTTCGTTCTTACGACTAGGAGTAAATTTTGATTATCATTGGACTGATAGTTTCCAATTATATAATTTGCTGCTTGATGTAGGCCTTTACCTTCTAACTCAAGTTTACCCAACTCATCCAACACTAAAAAATCAAAATTACCTTCCTCAAAAGACCTGACAAGTATATAATTAGCCAGTTTAAATGTATCCTCCAAAAAATGAAATTTACCTACAGAAACAGTATTATCTTCTTCTTTTAACCTTTGGAATGAGTGCTTTTCTTGGGTTTCAATATTGTACAAATACCTAAGATTATCGTGACCATCAGGACAAATAATGCCTTTTACGGTATCCCAAGTATCCACCCACTCTTGTAGGGCAGAAGTTTTGCCACTTCTTACGTCACCTGCTAGGATGTAAATCATTCTTCTAGTTTAAGATGTATACTGTATAATATAGTATCGCCCAAAAAGTCTCTAAATTTCTTAGGACCCTTGGTATGCTTATTTTCTTGCCACGCTAATGCTGCAACCTTTCTTAAATAGGGCAGTAGTGTCATGGTTTCATCTACTTCCTTTTGGACTTTATACTTTTTACCTTCTAAGTACTTTGCAAAGTACTTTTTAAAGTAACGAGCCAATACATAATACCAAAGAAGCAATATGCCCGCACTACGAAGTGTAATATAGAGCCAATTGCCCCATATAGATTTGCCGTCTTTCACAAAGAAATAATAGGTTGCGATTAGTGCAAAGAAGGTCCCAAACAGTATCCATTGCTTCCATAGACCTCTTCGTTTTCTTAATTCTCCCAGATTATCTTCGAACTCAATTGCTTGAATTTGATACTTGACGTTGCCTTGATTATAATCCATATATTGGATTATATCATAAATCATATAGCCAATCACTAAGCCTAATAAGGCATACAACCAGAGATAAACAGATATCAATACATGAGATGAAAACAACTCACCAAACATGCCCATTTTCTGAATAACATATTCGCTGAATCCATCAATTGCCGTCCATAAAGAACTTCCATATACAATCCAAACCACTAATATTTTTTGAATAGCGGATTCAATGAGCGTTGTAACACCCAGTAGCATTGTACTCCACATGTTGATGCGCAGTTTGTTAAAAATTAATGCTGCCATAAATGCCTGAAACGAAACAGCTAAGTAACTTGTTGGTGGAGAATGAGGACTCACTGCTAGTTTTATAATTAAAACCACCAGAAGTGATCTGAAAATTGTGTCCCATTTATGATCAGAAAAATAAGCAATGAGACTAATAAGCACAATAGCAAATCCGCCAACCAAAAGTCCGGTAAACGGGAATTGAATTGCATGCAGAACTCCTCCTAATCCAGCTTCGGACAAAGCCCAAAGAGCAGTCAATCGTGTTATTATTTTAGCATTACGTTGCACTTTGTCAAATGTAGTTTATTGTATAATCTATTTATTATTTATATGAAAAAGATGTGAATATATCCCAAAAAAATGCCAAGATTTAGTGAACTAAATCTTGGCATTACTATCAGACTATCTAATCCTTTTATACGGAAAAACTCTCGCCACAACCGCAGGTTCTATTTGCATTGGGATTATTAAACTGGAATCCTTTCCCATTTAATCCATCTGTAAAATCAAGCTCTGTTCCACATAGGTATAGAAAGCTTTTCATATCACAAACCACTTTGTATCCATTGCTCTCGAAAATCTGATCATTCTCCTGTGGTTCATTGTCAAAGTCCATTTTATAACTTAGACCAGAACAACCACCACCTACTACAGAGACACGAATAAAATATCCTTCATTCAAACTTTCAGTCTGCATTAGTACATTTACTTGATTTGCTGCTCTTTCTGATACTGTTATCATCTTTTTGGGTTACTTATTATTGGTTTATTTGCTAATGGTTTTACCCCATCGGCTTCTCACTTTTTAACTAATAGTGCTTTTTATTATCCTCTATTGGTGCCAGACCTTGTTTTACACGGTAATCATTTATTGCCATTTTAATAGCATCTTCAGCCAATACCGAGCAATGAATTTTAACAGGGGGCAAAGCTAATTCCTCTACGATATCCATGTTATCAATTTCCATTGCAGCTTCAATTGTTTTTCCTTTAAGCCATTCTGTAGCAAGAGATGAAGATGCGATAGCAGATCCGCAGCCAAAGGTTTTAAACTTTGCATCTTTAATTATCCCTGTTGCGTCATCTACTTCTATTTGTAAACGCATTACATCACCACACTCTGGTGCTCCCACCAAGCCAGTTCCTACCATCTTACTTTCCTTATTAAGTGTGCCAATGTTTCTTGGATTTTGGTAGTGATCGATTACTTTTTCTGAATATGCCATATTTTTATTATTTATGATTTTAAACTCAACACGTATCGCTTTTTACGTTACGTCTAAATTCAACTACTGTTTTATTTATTATATATTTTTTTTCTTCCGGTCCTTATTAAATCAAACTAGTGTTCTGCCCATTCGATTGTCTTTAGGTCAATGCCATCTTTAAACATTTCCCAAAGTGGACTCATGTCTCTTAATTTATTTACCGCTGTTTTTACGTGATCAATAGCAAAATCTATCTCTTCATCTGTCGTAAATCTACCTAATCCAAAACGAAGCGATGAATGTGCTAACTCATCGTCCAAACCCAAGCTTTTAAGCACATAACTAGGCTCTAAAGACGCACTTGTACATGCACTACCGCTACTCACGGCAATATCTTTTGTTCCCATCATTAGTCCTTCTCCTTCTACAAACTTAAATGAAATATTGGCTACGTGTGGTAGTCTATGCTGTACATTCCCGTTTACATAAGCTTCTTCTATGGTAAGTAGTTCTTTTTCTAGTCTATCACGCATTGCACTTAGACGTACTGCCTCTCCATCCATTTCGTTTTGTGCTATTTCGCAAGCTTTACCAAATCCAACTATACCTGGAACATTTAAGGTTCCACTCCGCATCCCTCTTTCATGACCTCCGCCATCCATTTGACTAGTTACTTTTACACGCGGATTTTTACGTCTTACATATAAAGCACCTACCCCTTTTGGTCCATACATTTTATGTGCGGTAAAACTCATTAAGTCTATTCCGTCTGCTATTACATCTACAGGTATTTTACCTACCGTTTGTGTAGCATCTGTGTGAAATAAGATTCCATTTTTCTTCGCGATAGCTGAAATTGCCTTGATATCTTGAATCACGCCAATTTCATTATTACCATACATTATGGTTATGAGTATTGTTTTATCTGTAATCGCAGACTCCAAATCAGACAAGTTTATCAAGCCATCCTCATTTGGCGAGAGATAGGTTACCTCTCCACCCATTTTCTCTACTTTCTTGCATGCATCTAAAGTTGCTTTGTGCTCAGTAGACACTGTAATCATGTGATTACCTTGAGAGCCATACATTTCAAAAACCCCTTTGATCGCTAAGTTATTAGCCTCTGTGGCACCTGAAGTAAAAATTATTTCTTTGCTCGTACAACCTATCAAGCGGCCTACTTGCTCACGAGCATAATCTACCGCTTCTTCTGCATTCCATCCAAAACTATGATTTCTGCTTGCCGCATTACCAAATTTTTCGTTAAAATAGGGAAGCATAGCATCCAAGACTCTAGGATCCATGGGAGTTGTTGAGTTATTATCTAAGTATATTGGGAAATTCATTCGTTGCTCTTATCTTTATTTAGATTAAATCTATGTGCAAATATAACGTCTTAAATGGAATATGGTTTGTGTCAACGATTGGTTTTTTCGATGTCTAAATAAACAAAATTATATTTGACCTAATTCAAATCATACTATATTGAAATATTTCTACTTTTTCTTATTAAATATTCTCACTATTAATGCATTAGGAGACCTAAGAGTGCCTGATCTTTCTATTAAATTAGGCAGCGAAAGAAACACTTATAGTCGCACTGAAGTGATACAGTTAAATGTCACTTTTACTAATCTTACAAAGCACACCAGCAGCATTACGCTTCCTGGCACCAAGAACGCCGGGAAACGAATGTTATACTTGGCTTACTATGTGGCTGACAGCAACGACTTTTACACCAACATACATACCGAGAGTAGAGAGATGAATATGGACACCTCAATACTTGGGCAGGTTTATTGGAAAAATTTAGACGCACATAAATCTGTCTCCATACCACTATTCCTTAATGACACGAATAATTTTCGAACTAAAAATGCTGCCCACCATGCCTTGCCGAACTTACCAAACGGCACCTATAAAGTAGTAGTATGGTATGCCCCTTTTGATGAACCTTATGTAGATTACATTTTTGGCAAGATTAATCCATTTAGAGATTCTGATGATGATTTCAGCACGCATAAAATATACCTAGAAGAGCAGACAGCAAGCAATTACTTCGAATTAATTCTGACAGATAACCCTAAAATCCCAAAATGGATATCGACATCGCATTGTCCTAAAAATTGCAAATTATGCAAGGCTTCAGATAACTCTCATTGGTCCAAGGTAAAAAAGATAATTTCAAAGCAAACAGACCACACAAGTAAATATAAGAAGGAGAAGACGGACACATCATGGTGTCAACCACATAGAAATATCGTTTGGATATCTCCTCCACCAGATGCCATTCTTTCGTCATTACCTGCTTACACACAAAACTCTATTATTTTTAGAAATCAAAAGGGATATCATTACTTCTTTATTACATGGCAACTTGGAAGGATTTACCGTTTCCGCACCATAGCAGTAAAAATATTTTATGCTACCTCCCACCTTAATTTATCAATAACTAGCAGTAATTCTAACTACAAAAAACTAACAGCCTTAAAACTAACACCTTAATTGCTTTGCATTAAAATTAACAAAACTTTTGTGCTAAACCGCAGATAATTATCGTATCTCATACCAAATGTTTACTTTTACGCATCTATTTTTCTAATGACATTTCTACCAAAGATCTTAACTGTTTTTTTACTGTTACACATTTTACCTAAACTTTATGGCCAGTCTATTAATCATTGGGAAACTGTAGTAAAAAATACAGACACATGGCTTTATCATACAGGGAGTGAGCCAGCTAGCAATTGGATGCAACCTGGTTTTAATGCGACAAACTGGGCGGAAGGACAAGGAGGTTTTGGTTATGGAGACAATGACGACAATACCATTATAGACGCAACAACTGCTGTTTTTATTAGAAAAGTATTTTATCTTGTCGACACTACTGTAATACGTCACGCTATCCTTCATGCTGATTATGATGATGGTTTTGTTGCTTATCTCAATGGGGTAGAAATAGCCCGGAATAATATTGGAACTCCTGGTATACCGCCAGCATACAATTCACTCGCTAATACCTACAAAGAAGCAACACTATACAGCGGCGGCAAACCCGAAGATTACCAATTAGATCAATCTACCTTGCGGGAAATTATTAAGGAAGGGACGAATACACTAGCTATTCAAATACACAATCAGTCTGCGAGTTCATCTGATTTGAGTAGTAATTTTTTCTTAAGTCTGGGAATAACCGACCAAAGTAAGAATTACCAGCCAACCCTTAATTGGTTTACTGCTCCTAATTTAGGGAGTACTTTGCCCATTGTGGTTATTACCACTTCAAACAATGCAGAAATAAAAAACGAACCTAAGATTGCTGCGCATATGGGAATTATAGACCGTGGAATGAATTTACTTACAGACACCTATAATGGTTATGATGGAGCTATCGCAATCGAGATACGTGGTGCCTCATCACAAAGTTTTCCAAAGAAAAACTATGGTTTTGAAACACAACTTCCCGACGGGAGCAATAACAATGTAAGCGTATTAGGTATGCCGGCCGAAAATGATTGGGTATTGCACGGCCCATACTCCGACAAATCATTGTTGCGCAATGCGTTAGCCTATCATATGGGTACAAGTACTGGTAGGTATGCACCAAGAACCCAACTCTGCGAAGTATACATAAACGCTGATTACAAGGGCGTTTACATTATGACTGAACGTATAAAAAGAGATAAAAATAGAGTCGATATTGCTAATTTAAAACCAGAAGATATCTCAGGAGATGAGTTAACAGGTGGCTATATAGTACAAATAGATAGAGATGATTTAAGCTCTAACATAGACGGCTGGTATAACAATACATCACCTACGAAATTTTATTCCTATCACGATCCAAAAGCAGAAGAATTGGAAGATGTGCAGCGAGAATATATAAAAAGCTATATCACGAGTTT
>ENA-OUVC01000226-OUVC01000226.1-marine-metagenome-genome-assembly--contig:-NODE-226-length-39970-cov-4.150828_pt1 | contig 39970 bp, 44 predicted proteins | sample MGYA00248622_ERZ508571 | MGnify/ENA primary metagenome ERZ508571 (study PRJEB26236, sample SAMN06267175) | marine metagenome | isolation source: Columbia River Estuary | place: USA:Columbia River Estuary... | reverse complement strand
AGCATTCACTTTTTCGGTGGCCACCGTATCCCAAATTCGCTCGCCAACCAATGAGCGATCGGGACTGAGTACCACCGTATTACCTGCCAACAATTGGATACAGGCATACCACCAACAAGCGCCGTGCATCAGTGGTGCCAAGGCCATCCCTACTATTGGAAAGTCGCCTACCCGATCGACTATCTGCCCAGGCTCGGCAATCGCACCATCGGGGTGAAACCAGCCACCGCCGCCCATAGCAGCAAAAAACACAGCCTTGTGCGGCCACATCACGCCTTTGGGCATACCGGTTGTTCCACCTGTGTACAAGAACAAGAGGTCTTCGCCAGATCTTTCAATGCGTTGAGCAGGTGCAGCACGAGTCAGGACGGCCTCGTATTCAAGATGACCCTCCTCTGGAACAAACTCAGCACCAACGTCATTGACATATATGAGAGTTTTCAAGGTAGGCACAAGATTCTTCATGCCAACCACCCGCTCCGCCAGAGACGCGTGATATACGAGCACCTCTGATTCGGAGTTATTGAGAATATAAGCAATTTCACCTTGCAGATATCGATAATTGATATTGACAGGCGTCGCGCGCAGTTTGAAAAGTGCGTAAATTGATTCAAGATATGCCGCGTCATTGAACAATAACTGAGCAACTTTCGAACTTTCACCAACACCGCGCTGCGAGAACACAGAGGCGAGTCGTGCTGATCGTTCGTCGAGTTGACCCCATTGAATCTCGGTATCGCCGAGAACTACTGCAACGTCATGGGGCCTCTCGTCGGCCAGTGCTTCCCACAGGGTTGCCCAGTTCACGCTGAGTTCATTTACTTGGTTCGACATGTTTACATACTTGCACTTAGGTAGGGCGATCTTCAACGCCTAAGATGAACGAATGCGCATCACCCTTATTCGCCATGGAGAACCTGAATGGGTGAAAAATGGTTTGAACGTAGATAATCCTCCGCTTACCGTAAAAGGACAAGAGCAGGCTGAGATGGTTGCAACGTTTCTAGCAGATACTCGATTCGATGAAATTTATGTGAGCCCTCTTCTGCGCGCTCAGCAAACAGCCGCGCCATTGCTGCGTCAAAGTGGTCGCACAAGCATTACTGCCGATTGGCTCCAAGAGATACGCAACCCCATATGGCACGGAACGCCCGTTGAGAAAGCTGTTGAGGCCTACAAAGAAGAGCGTGCACGACCTAGCCACGAGCGTTGGGGTGGTCTCAATGGTGGTGAAGCAGTTTCCGATTTCGTTCGTCGCATTAACGACGACTGCGCGCATTTCCTCACAGAAAATGGCTATGGCAAGGTAAGTAACGGTCTTCCTGTGTGGACGCACGGCAAGACCCTCGACAAGCACATTGCCTTTGTTGCTCATGCCGGAACAAACTCAGTGGTCATATGTCATTTACTTGGTCTAGAGCCCACTCCTTGGGAATGGGAACGGTTCGTGCTTGGCCATGCATCTATTTCTGAAGTAGAGCCGCTTGCTCTGACCGATGGGGTCACCTTTTCTCTCACACGACTTTCAGGTGTTGAACATTTGCCGAAAAGCCACCGAACGGTCTGATCTGTCTGCGCCGTGGAGGCGAAGGTCTACCATTGGTAGATGTCTACAACTGAACAAGTACTTGACCCCGATGCGCTGAAGCTTTTTTCCTTCAATATTTTCTCCCAATTAGCCGGTGCGGTCACTGCAGGCATGATTCATATTGGCGACCAATTGGGCCTGTATCGCATCTTGGCGGCAACTGACGGTTTAACGAGCACTGAGATAGCTGAAGCAAGCAAACTGTCGGAAAGATGGATTAGGGAGTGGTGCGCGAATCAGGTGGCAGCACGAATAGTGAACGCAGAGTACTCGTATGGTGCAGATGAGCCTTGCGCACATGTCGATGAGAAAACAATTTACAAACTCTCTCCGGAAGCAGTGGCAGTGTTGGCAAATGAAGAGCATCCCGCGTTCGGGATGGGAATGTTTCATCGACTCCCCGCAACCTTCGACAGACTGAAAGATCTGCCCGAATCCTTTCGCTCAGGAATTGGTTTCGATTACGACGCCCATGGCCCAGATGGCGCTGTGGGAATCGAACGTTCATTCGAACCCTGGAGTAACGCCTTCCTCATTGATCTTGTATTGCCAACGCTGTCGGGGGTAGTGGAAAAGCTAAAGGCTGGCATCAGTGTTGTAGACATTGGCTGCGGAGCCGGGTCAGCTGTTTTGCTCATGGCCAAGCAGTACCCCAATAGTACTTTTATCGGAATCGATATTTCGGAGCACGCTTTGGCAAGAGCTAGTGAAAAGTTGATTCAATCAGGTCTCAGCAACGTGTCCTTTTTGAACGCACGAACTTCCTCTTCGCCAAACAGTGCTTCAGTTGATTTCATCACCACATTCGATTGCATTCACGATATGACGCAACCACGTCAGATGATTGAGGACATCTACCGCATGTTGAAAGAAGATGGATCATGGCTTCTTGTCGACATTAAGGCTGGGAACAATCTCTCTGAGAATGTGAGCAAGAATCCTATGGCTGCATTGATGTATGGAATCAGTGTTCTTTCCTGCATGGCTTCTGCTTTGTCGGATCACAATGGAGAAGGGTTAGGAACGCTTGGTCTTCCAGCATCTTTGGCTGAGGATTTCGCTTTACAGTCTGGCTTTACTTCCTTTCGTAAGTTAGATATTTCGCACTCTGTTAACGCGTTCTACGAGATCAAGAAGTAATTACTTCTTCTTGCAGCCATCGATTGCTTTAACAATTGGGAATGGATTGATAGGGGCTCCACCTTTGGGGTGTACTTCAAAATGCAGGTGCGGTGTGTTGGTATTACCTGTTGAACCAACGAACCCAATTACCTGACCAGCTTTCACAGGTGTTCCAACAGCGATTCCAGGAGCAATTGAATCAAGGTGAGCGTAGAAGAAGTATGTTCCATCGGCAGTGGTAAGACGCAATGCATTTCCTGAAAGCGAACTTTTTGCAGCATCGTAAGTGCGTGTAATGATGCCATCGTTTACTGCGAGCAATGGAGTGCCGCGATTTGCGATGATGTCGACACCTTCGTGTTTGCGTGTTTCGCCACGAGCTTCTTGCCAGGTGTCGATGAAGTAGCAAGCTGGCTGTACGGGGAATGCTGCGAGTGTTACTTCCAAAACTGGGCGGGGGAGAAGGCCAAGTTCAATTGCTGTATCTGAATCGACAGCGCCAGATGCAGCGATGTTCTTGCTTTTCTGAAATGTTGAGATAGCCATTTTGGTTCCGTTACCGAAAAATCCATCAGCGCCACCTTTGACTTGTATGCCAGCAAGGATGAGCGCATTTTGCAATGCAACAACAAGTTCGCCCTTGGCACCAATAGCTGGAAGTGTTTCTGGAGTGAACGCAACTGCAACTACTGCTGGAGCAGCCACTGGAGCTGGAGCAGCCACTGGCGCAGGAGCAACTACCGGGGCAGGTGCTGGTGCAACAACAGGAGCGGGAACCGGTGCTGGAGTCAAAAGACCGAGAACTTTTGCAGTCTTACGATCAAGGTTTCCTGTTGCTTTCAAGCCCACAACTTTTTGGAAAGAACGCAAAGTGGCACGTGTACGTGGGCTGAACTTGCCATCTGCTCCACCCACAAGTGTGAAACCATTCTTCAGTAGAGCCGATTGCATCAATTTGACGGTCTCGCTTGTCTCACCGAATTTTGGCAATTGAACACTTTGGGCTCGCACGGGAGCTGGAGTTGCAGAAGATGTAGCGGCCGAAGCACCATTGACGCCGAAGGCGGAAATCGCGATAGTGGCGGCCAAACCGAGTGTGAAGGTCTTAATTGCTGAGGTGTGAGAAATACGCATGTGTTGCTCCTTGTGTGATCCACAAGAAACAACGGCACCCCTGAAGGGAACTTGAGTAAATTCTCACTTAAAATATTTAGACCACCACTATTAGTGGTATTGCGTACGAAAACATCACTGTTAGTCATCTAAACATCACTGAGGGCATAAAAAAGAGGCCCACCAGTGGTGGGCCTCTTCAGGTCAATTCAGAGCAATTTGGACTATTTGCGCTCGATGATCTCCAAAATTCGTTCGGCGAAGAGCCATTCGCCATCAACTCTCACATATTGGTCGAGATATTTCGCCAAGAGATCGCCGCGAACGCCGTCGGTACGTTCGTATCGCTCGCGAACGACAACATGACCCGAACCAGTGCCGAGTTCCTCGTTGATGTCGAGCGAGAAGTGTTCCGCGGTTTGGATGGTCCAATTAAATGCACCCATTGCTGATGTCCACAGTTCAACGATTGCTGTTTTGCCGAGTACTTCGCGGCCCATTCCTAGGTTCCAATGCGCATCGGTTGACCATGTGGCTCCCCAAATGTTCGCATCACGACGAATCACTCCATCGCAATATTGATCAACAAGTCTGCGAATAGCGACTTCTGTCTCGATGGACAATTTGCTCATACTTTTTCTTCTTTCCTCATCAAATGCTCGTACTTTATGAAATGGTAGTGATTTAGTTGCCGTCACGGTTTGTCGGAGATTTGTAGCGGAGGTCTAACGTGGCTGTATGGCAGCCACCCCGGAAATCTCTCTTGATCACATCAAAAATGAATCTAGTCGTTTTGGTCGTAATGCCTTTATCGCTACGGTTTCCAAAACATTGGTCCCATTTGTCTCCCCAGTGACTTTCAACTGGTTCGGCGAAGACCTTCTTACTTTCCTGGCGAGCAATGAGCAAAAGGTGAGGAATTGCAGCATCAACGCTGACGTCAATATTCATTTTCCTGTATCTGAGCAAAACAATTGGGACAGTTTGCTTCTCTGGGGAAAGGCTCAGATCATTTCCGACACACCGGGAAGAGAGAAACTCTGGGACAAAATGGGTTACGACTGCAATCTCTTCGAACCAGGCGGCCCGAGTGCCGACACGCATGTCTTTATGCAAGTTCGTCTATATAAAGGTCTCATCTTGCGCCGATACGGAATAGACGGACGAGAGGTGTGGAGACGTGAAGCGTAATATTTCACCGCGCTCTTACGAAAAGCTTTGCTTCGCCTCTTATTTGTCGCTCTTTGCCATTGTTGTGACAGGAGGACTCGTTCGTCTCACGGGTTCGGGTTTAGGTTGCAGCGATTGGCCACAGTGCAATTCAGAGAAGTTCATTGACGTCTCCTCTATGCACGGAGCCATAGAGCAAATCAACCGACTGTTCACCGGCTTCGTCGCCGTAATAGTGATCGCAGCAGTTTTGGGTTCCTTATTTCTCGCCGAGAGGAAACGTTCGTTAACGCGACTTTCACTCGGACTGGTAGTTGGGGTGTTGGCCCAAGTGGTGCTCGGCGGAATCGTGGTACTCACCGGTCTGAACCCGTTCGCAAACATGGGGCACTTCTTGCTCTCCATGGTTCTTATTGCAAATGCTGTTGTGCTGTGCCGACATGCTCGAGAGGGGAGAAATCCCGTGTCGGATTGTTCTCCAAGAGAGAAAAAGTACTTGTCTGGAATTGGTGTGTTATTTGCACTTGCGGTGATTTCGGGAACAGTAGTCACCGCCACTGGCCCACACGCGGGAGATGAAAACGCTGTTCGATTCGGTTTTGAAATTTCGACCGTCGCCCGGATTCACGGATTCTTTGTACTTCTCTCGCTGCTCGCGTTGTTGCTTGTCTTGCTCAAAGTGAGAAAGAGTACCAATACAAGAGAATTCCTCGAGCAGAGATTGGCTGTTTTTCTTGGAGTCGGTTTATTGCAGGCGCTCGTGGGGTACGTTCAGTATTTCAACGGCATTCCCGTTGTGCTTGTTGCAACGCACCTGTTCGGCGCGGCACTCATCTGGTCGATTGCTGTTGACACCATCACGGTGTCGGGAAGCGGCCTATCGCGTCCCAGAAGCCAACCATTGTCTCATTGATAATTTGTGCAACAGGTTTCACCGATGTGATGCGCCCTGCAACTTGACCAGTAAGAGCTATTGAAGATTCCATATCGCCACCGAAGTAGAGGTCGGTCATATTGGCAAAGTTTTCTAGACCAACATGATCTTCGTGTTCAAGAAGTGTGGTTTTTTCCGTGCGAAGCGCACGCAGCGCGGGCCGCGAGAATCTATTGAGGAATACGGTGTCGGTTTCTTTTGCATTAATGATCGCTTGCTTCCAATTTTCGTGCACAGGGCTTTCTTTCGCAGACACCATGCGCGTTCCCATCTGTACGCCTTCAGCGCCTAGCGCAAAGGCTGCGGCCATCGATTTACCGTCGGTGATTCCACCTGCTGCAATGACGGGGATCTCTACATGCTCACACACCAACGGAAGTAGAACCATCGTGGCAACATCTTTAGGGTTCTTAAAACCGCCTCCTTCGCCGCCTTCCACCACCAAACCGTCAACTCCAGCGTCTTGAGCCTTGAGAGCTGCAGCCAATGTGGGAACAACGTGGAAGACCTTCAAACCTGCAGCCTTCAGTTGTTTGGTGTATTTCGTGGGATCACCTGCTGAAGTTGTCACCATGCGTACTCCTTGTTCCACCACGAAGTCGGCTATTGACTCATCACGCACAAACAGTTGTGCGATGTTGACGCCAAAGGGGTGAGGTGTGAGGTCTTTCATCATGGCGATTTCTTTACGTACTGCAACCAGATCTCCCGAAGAGGTCTCAATAATGCCAAGAGCGCCTGCGTTTGAAACGGCCGAGGCAAGCGCCGAACGAGCGATGTATCCCATCGGTGCTTGAACAATTGGGTAGGGGATATTGAGGAGCTCGGTGATCCGATTGCGGATGGGTGCAGGCTTGTTTTGATCCATCCGCATATATTTACACATTTTGTGTCGGCTAACTTATGTGAATGGCTCAATCCGATTCACCTCAAGAAGTTCTCTATGAAGTTGCAGACCACATTGCAACCGTCACTCTCAACGCACCCGAAAGAATGAATACCATTTCTAGTGCAATGCTCGATCAGATGTCTGAAGCATTTTTGCGAGCCGAGAAAGACAGCGATGTGCGCTGTGTTGTTTTCACCGGTTCAGGTCGCGCTTTTTGCGCGGGCCTCGACCTTGCTTCACAAATGTCTGGCCCTAAGGACGCTCTCGGAGGTTTAGGCAACATCGGTGCCGGAGCAGGAGAATTCGATTTGCGCAATGCACCACCTGTCGTTTTGCATCACATGGATACTCCAACCATTTGTGCTCTAAATGGAGGCGCAGCTGGTTATGGTCTCGACATGGCTTTCGGATGCGATATTCGCATTGCAAGTGCCACTGCCAAACTCAACCCTGGTTTCGCAAAGCGTGGAATTGTGCCTGAAAGCGGCGGCACTTGGTTGCTTCCCAGAATGATTGGGTATGCGAAGGCTGCAGAGATTTCATTCACTGGGAAGACACTCACCGCCGATGAGGCCTTTTCTCTGGGAATTGTGAACCATGTAGTTGAGCCCGATCAATTGCAGGCGTTTGCACGTTCAATGGCGCTCGACATCGCAAGCAATGCTCCACTTGCCGTTAGAGCCATCAAGCGCATGATGAGAGCAGCAGAGACGGAAACGTTCGAGCAAAATATCCACCACGTGTTCTTGCAACTTCTTCCATTGTTTAAAACTAAAGATTTCCAGGAAGGTGTTGCAGCTTTTATGGAGAAAAGGGATCCACATTTCATCGGACGATGAAGTGGCGTGGGCAGAATCTCTGCTCAAGTTGAGTTCACCTTATTCGCACAGCGATATTGAATCTGCGCAACGAGCATTAGTCAAGATTGTTCACCCCGATGCAGGTGGCTCGCACGCAGCGTTTATCGAGGTTACAAAGGCAGCGCGCATACTTCTAGAAGGAAATGAGACTCCGAAGCGTTCTTTGGATGCCACATTTCATGGCGCAAAAAGTGATCATCCCTCTTTCAGCATCGATGTATTGCCGGTGGATGCATATGAATACATCTTCGTGGCTGCGAATGTATTGGGTCAGGTAGCCGACGAAGATCCTCCCTATTCGCTACAGGTACTCATGAATGACCCAGTTCATTGCTGGTGTTTGGTTTCCATTGTTCCCGAAGCAGGCGGCTCCATTGTGAGCATTGCAGTTCACAATGCCGACGACAGCCAACATCGCAATTTCAACTTGGAACACATACGAGACTCATGGGTAAACACGATTAATGAGGTGCAGCTGCCTTGAAGAGTCGATCCCGAATGGCCACACCAATGTCAATTGGTTCCGGTAGCAGAACAAGTATTTCCTTGGGTTGAAGCGCATCTGCTTCTCGCAGCAAGGAATACAGATTTCGAGCATAAAGTTCTCGATCTTCGTGTCCCAAGATGGTCGCAAACGAAAGCTCGTTTAATACACATTGTTCCTCGTACGAAGCGAGAGCATCTTTGTTTTCAAAAAGTTTGACAGTTGCAACTGGTGCGTAATGAGAAAGTTTCATGCCTGGAGCACGAGATTCGCCTGTAAATTCTTCGGTAGCAACGATTTCCGCGTGCCTCAACGCGGAGTTGACGAGCTCAAGGGTAATAGCACCCTGACGAAGTATGGCCGGGGGATCCACTGTGCAATCGACAATGGTTGATTCAATACCAACAACACAATTACCTCCGTCGAGCACAGCATCGATGAGGTTCCCCATATCACTCAGAACGTGTTGAGCAGTTGTCGGGCTCACAGATCCGTATTTGTTAGCCGATGGAGCAGCAATTGCGCCAGAGCCAACTTGAGAGAATGCGTGAAGCACCTTTTGAAATGTTTCGTTAGCAGGCACCCTAAGCGCAACTGTCTCGCGTCCACCTGTGATCTCATCAATTACTTTGCTCGATCGTTTGACAAGAAGAGTGAGGGGTCCAGGCCAAAATGTAGAAGCGAGTGTTTCAGCTACAACATTGAAATCATTCGAAAAAAATCGCGCACTGTCGATGTTTTCGACATGAATGATGAGCGGGTGCCCGGTTGGTCTATTTTTCGCCGAGAAGATCTTCTGCACTGCAAGCGCGTTAGTTGCATCGGCTCCTAGTCCGTATACCGTTTCAGAGGGGAGTGCAACTGTTCCCCCGGCACAGAGAATTTCCGTTGCCTGAGCTATGCCTGCAACGTCGTCTCTTAATTCAAGGCACACACCGGCTTTGTCACTCACGTAAAATTCTCTTCCAACCACTGAACCAAAGCATCAATAAAACTAAACGAGTTTGGAGTAGCGAAGTGATCGGTGCGTGGAAGAATTTTGAGAGTTGAAGAGGGAAGTGCTGACGCGAGTTTCTCGGAAGGAAACGCAAAATCTTTGTCGCCAATGGCAACAAGTGTTGGTTGAGCCAAAGTACTGAGTCCGGCGGCGGTGATGCCCTCCGCTGGCGGCCTTCTCAATACTGCAGCGAGGGCGGCCGGATCATTGCCATCACGATTTCCATATTGACCAAAGAGTCGAGCGACATTGTCGCTCGGGTCAGCGCGACCTTCTAGGCCAGAGAGAATCCTTTCGGTCTCCTCAGGCTTGTGGGGCTCAAAAACGCCATCGCCGATGCCAGAAAAACACAGTCCTTCGAACCGCTCGGGCGAGCGAACAGCGGCTCTTGCCAATGTGAGAGCTCCGAGAGAGAACCCCACGGCTATCACTGGATCAGGAGGAAGCTGCGACAACAGGTATCCCGCGAGATCGGCATACGCCTCGGGGTCATGAGGTTTGTCGGCATTGCCATGACCCAAAAGGTCGATACCAGTGACGCGGAAGCCAGACTCAGCCAATATGTCGGTGACCCCCGGATCTTGCCACGTGCTTACAAAAGATCCGCCCCATCCATGGATGAGAACCACTGTTTTCTGACTCATAGAGGCATATCCTAAGACAAGTGCGTTTTTTAAGCGAGCTTCCCGCCCATGACCTGACCTATAACGACGTGTTTATGGTCCCCAGTAGGTCAGATGTCCCCAGCCGATTCAATGTAGATCTCACTACACCCGATCTCGTGGGTACCACCATTCCCGTGGTTGTCGCCAATATGACAGCTGTTGCTGGAAGGCGCATGGCCGAAACCATTGCCCGTCGTGGCGGTCTCGCCGTGATGCCGCAAGACATACCGCTCGACATCATTGAGTCGGTTACTCGTTTTGTGAAAAGTTGTGACGCCGTTTTCGAGACGCCTATCACCCTTGCGCCAACAGACACTGTTGGCAATGCACTCAGTCTCATTCACAAACGCGCTCACGGCGCAATTATTGTGGTTGATGAATCGAACAGGCCAATAGGTATTTTCACCGAACACGATGCCTCTGGTTTTGACCGCTTTACTCAAGTTCAACATGTAATGAATAGAGACATCATTTCACTCGATGCTCAGATGTCTCCAGAAGAAGCATTTAATTTCCTCACCGATCACCGACTCACTTTTGCCCCAGTGGTCGACAGCAGTGGTGCTCTCAAAGGTTGTATGACGCGCAAAGGCGCACTACGAAGCACCATTTACAAACCCGCTTTGAATGCTGAAGGCAAATTCATCGTCTCTGTAGCAGTGGGAATTAATGGAGACGTTGCTTCGCGTGCAAAGAGCCTCCACAACATGGGTGTAGATGTTCTCGTTATCGACACTGCCCACGGACATCAGTCGCGAATGATCTCCACTATTGAAGCAGTGCGCAAGGCGGTGCCTACTGCGACCCTCGTTGCAGGCAACGTGGTCACTCCACAAGCAACGCGCGACCTCATCTCTGCAGGTGTAGACATTGTGAAAGTAGGCGTCGGACCCGGTGCAATGTGCACCACTCGCATGATGACGGGCGTTGGGCGTCCGCAATTCAGCGCAGTTTTAGAGTGCGCTGAAGCAGCCCGAGCGTTGGGCAAACATATTTGGGCAGACGGTGGCGTGCGCTACCCACGCGACGTTGCTCTCGCGCTTGCCGGTGGCGCCGCAAGTGTGATGTTTGGATCTTGGTTAGCGGGAACGTACGAGTCGGCAGCCGACACGCTGCGCGACACGGAAGGTCGTTTGTACAAAGAAAGCTTTGGCATGGCTTCAAACCGCGCTGTTCGCAACCGCACCAGTACTGAAACGCCACTAGAACGTGCCCGCAAAGAGTTGTTTGAGGAAGGCATCAGCACCTCTCGTATGTACCTCGATTCCGATCGCCCAGGCGTTGAAGACATTGTTGACCAAATTGTCGCAGGCGTACGTTCGGCTTGTACATATGCCGGCGCATCGAATATCAACGAGTTTCACGAGCGTGCTGTAGTGGGCATTCAAAGTGCTGCTGGGTACGACGAAGGACGCCCTCAAGGAACCACCTGGTAAAGAAATGACCAAACGTCTACGCATAGTGGCAATAGACGGTCCTGCAGGCGCCGGTAAATCAACCATCGCCAAAGCTTTAGCGGTGTCGTTGAATATTCCATATCTCGACACGGGTGCCATGTATCGCATGGTCACTTACGCAGCGCTACGCGATGGCATTGACTTGAAAAATGAGTCTGCTGTTGCTGATGTCGCCAAAATCATGAACGTTGTCATGTCGTCTGATCGCTTTATTGTTGACGATGTAGACGTAACAGACATTATTCGTGGCCCACAAGTGACCGAGGCTGTCAGCACAGTTGCTGCTCTGAGTGCAGTACGCAGTGAACTGCGTGCATCGCAACGCTCTTGGGTGGAAAATGCTGGTGGCGGTGTTGTTGAAGGTCGCGATATTGGAACCGTCGTCTTCCCCGATGCAACCTTGAAAGTATTTCTCACTGCATCTCCAGTAGTGCGAGCACAGCGTCGGGTAGCTCAGTCGGGAGGTGATGTTGCGGTGATTGAGGAACAAATACGACAACGAGACCATCTTGACTCAACAAGGGCCGACAGCCCATTGCGCGAATCAAATGACTCGCTGTTTATAGACACAACCGAATTAAGTATCGACGCTGTTGTCAAGCAAATTACTTCTTCTGTTGAATCGATTGAAAGTAGTAACAATGAGTGATGTAGAGAGTTTTCTGGCCGGAGAAGGTTTAGGAAGTAAGGCTTTCTATCGTCTGGCGCGAATCATCATTAACTTTCTATGCCGGGTTTTTTGGCGCGTACGTGTCACCGGCAGGGAAAACATTCCGTTAACAGGAGCCTTTGTGCTCGCCCCAGTACACAGGTCCAATATCGACACCATGCTGGCCTGCACGGTGACGCCACGTCGCATGCGCTACATGGGCAAAGATTCGCTCTGGAAAAATTCGTTCACCGGATGGCTTTTCTCTGCGCTGGGAGGCTTTCCGGTGACCCGCGGTACCGCCGACCGTGAGGCGCTACGACGCTGTGTCTATGTCTTGCAAAGCGGTCAGCCGCTAGTGATGTTTCCTGAAGGTGAACGTAAGTCTGGTGCCGTTGTAGAAAAACTTTTCGACGGTGCGGTTTATGTGGCCATGAAGGCAGATGTTCCTATTATCCCCGTTGGCATCGGTGGTTCAGAGGCCGCCATGCCAAAAGGCGCGAAGATGGTACGACCCGCACGATGCGCAATGGTGATCGGAAAACCGATCATTGTCGATAGCGGTGACGGATCACGTGCGGCTCGCTCTTCGGTAAAAGCAATGTCTGAAGAATTACAACTCTCTTTACAAGACCTGCTTGATGTTGCTCAGAAGTCGGTCGAGCCAAGAAGAGTGAAAAGATCTACTAAGTAATCAGGATCTTTACTTCCACACATTTCACGTGCTGAGTGCATGGAAAGTTGCGGCACACCCAGGTCGATAGTGTCAATGCCGAGTCGAGTAGCGCTGATTGGGCCAATCGTGCTTCCACATGGCATGGCGTTGCTTGCCACAAAATCTTGAGTTGGTATGTGAGCACGTTGAGCAGCCGTCACGACTCGTGAAGCTAACTCTCCATTTGTTGCGTAGCGCTGGTTTGCATTTCTCTTTACAGCGGGACCCAAGTTGACCATTGGAGCGTGACGATGGTCGTGCTTATCTTGATAGTTGGGATGAATGGCATGCGCGTTGTCGGCAGACACGAATACAGATTTCTTGGCAATTGTCGCGAAGCATTCAGAGTCTTTGCGATTCAGTAACAGTTCAGCAAGAACGTGCTCTAGCAAAGGGCCAGCAGCACCATTGATACTCTCTGATCCCACTTCTTCGTGATCAAAGAGGGCTACAAGTGTTGGCTTTTGAGCACGAGTGGTCTCAATGAGACTTTTGACTGCTGCCCAACAAGACACTTGGTTATCAAGTCGCCCTGACACAAGAAATTCGCCAGACGAACCAAGAAGCGCAGATTTTTGCGTATCGAATAATTGCAAGTCAAAACCAGAGAGGTTCTGGGGGGAAAAATCGATTTTCTCGCATAGCCATTGCGTGAAACTCAACGAAGAGTTTGTTCCCCAAATCGGTTTCATGTGGTGTTGACGATGAAGCAACAAGCCCTTCTCAGATATCTCGCGGTCTAGGTGTATAGCCAATTGTGCGATGCGAGCAATGGGCTCATTGATTCTGACGAGCTTGCTTGTTCCATCGGCTAAATGGACTCGACCCGCGACTCCGAGGTCTCTGTCGAGCCAGGAATTGAGGAGCACCCCTCCATAGATCTCAACGTTGAGTTGCGCCCAACCAAGAGTCGTTGAAGAACAATTGGGTTTGAGATGAAGCCCTGGCGAATCGGTATGTGCCCCAAAAATGAGCACACCATCTGAAGCCGGATTGTTGACGGGCCAATTCCATGCAATCAGAGCCCCACCACGATGTACAACACCCTGATCTTGTGCGAAGTGAGACGAATCTGCATTGACGTACGACTTCGATGCAAAGCCGGCCTTTTCAAGTTCGAGAGAGGTGGTATTCACTACATGAAACGAAGTGGGGTTCACATCGAGAAACTCTTGCAGTGAAATCATCGTCTAGCCTTTTTGAACCAATCCCATGGGTAATCCGGTTCCACGGAGATGCGAAGTTTCGTTGATGGTCACAATTGACCTTTCGCCGCTACGAGCTGCAGCGACACGATGAATGGAGGTGTAGTTCGGATAAAAGAAACCTTGGATGTAGTTGGTGAGTCCGAGAATGTGCGTGAGATAAGCATTGATGACGCCACCATGACACACAATTGCGATGCGATGCCCAGAATGCTGGCTGATCAGATTCTCAATTGCTCCGATGGTGCGCTTGTTGAAGTCGTCAACCGATTCCTCGTGAACATTCCACTCACCTTTGAGCATTGCCTGCCAACGAGGGTCATTTGCTGCTTTCAATTCCTCAACGGGAACATATTCATTTGAGTTACGATCCCATTCAGCGACATCGTCGACGAGGGTGATTCCTACCTTTTGGATTGCGGCAAGGGGAGCTGCAGTTTGCTGAGCCCGGCGAAGCGGGCTTGCGTATACAGCGTCGATCTTTTCAGAGGCGAGATATTTGCCCAGATGCTCTGCTTGCAATAAGCCCTCTGGTGCTAATTCTGGGTCGGCAATGCCTTCCGTGAGCTCGCGGCGAATAGGGAGTGCGTGTCGAATAATGAGAAGTTCCATGGAGCCCCTACGTTATTGCACGAGGGCTCATTTCAAGAAGCCGAATCGCTTATTTGGGAATCTTTTCAGTATCAATGTCAATATCTTGCCCGAAAAAAGTGCAGGTCACCGAAGAGGCATTCGTATTGCCCTGTATCTCTTGTGAAATCTTTGATGCACAATCGGCCAAAGAGGAGCGTTGGGAGAATGCGACACCCCCAATTGCCGTCAAGATAATACTGAAAATGATTTTGGTGACCACAGAGCTAATGAACTTCAACACCACGAGAAGCAAGATGACACATACCGCGATGGCGATGAGCGACCCATTTTTCGCTTGATCAACGGTGAGAGCACTGGTGATACTTTGAAAGTCCATAGTGAAACCTTAGCGGTCGCCCACATTGTGAATGAGGACACTGATTGCGTAGGAATGCGGTAACTTCTGCCTATGGCTAATGTCTCGCTCACACCAAGTGGTCCACCTGAAACTGTGCTTCCAGTTGACTCACCAGAAACTCAACGTCTCATGAACGAGATTTCAACAGCTCAAAGCCTCGATCGAGCAAAGCTGTTGCAACTCATTTCTATGTCACCGAGATCGCCAAGCGTTTGGGCTCTTTATGGTCAACACGGCACCGACACTTTAGAAAGCTATGCCGCCTATCGCGTTGGCTACCACCGTGGACTCGATCTCTTGCGTGCCAACGGTTGGAGAGGGTCAGGGTTCGTCCGTTGGCAACACGCGAGCAACCGTGGATTCTTGCTCTGCTTGTTGGGTCTGCAGCTCAGCGCTGAACGCATTGGTGAGAACGATGAAGCCGAGCGCTGCAGGTTGTTCTTGCTGCAATTGGACCCATCTGGAGTTCCACAAGAAATTCTGAACTCGCAATCTCGCTAGCGTAAATAACGCAGACATGCAGCAAATCAAATGAGTTCGTTGTGGGCAATTCTGAATGGCGGGGAAAGCTCTCGGTATGGGTCGCCAAAGTATTTGGCGGCTCGCAACGGAGAATCGTTTTTGGATGTCGCCGTCAAAAGGACAATAGAGGCGAGCAACGCTGGCGACAAGATCGTCGTAAGTGGGGGACCACCTCTCAGTGCCGCATGGGATGTTGTTGTAGATAGCCCGCACTTCACAGGCCCCCTTGCTGGCCTACTTGCGCTCGTGCAGTTAGCCATGGAGGCTAAGAACGAGGTCCTCACCATTCAGCCGATTGACATGCCACTGGTTCACAGCGAGCATCTTCGATTTCTGCACGACCAAGCACTGCATAGCGAAGGAGTTGTAGTGGCAGAATCACAAAACTCCAAAGATCGACATTGGGTACTGGCAGCAGTGCACTGCTCTCAATATCTAGATGTGGCCGAGCGAATTGAGTCGGGCTCATTTAGATCTGTGAAGAGTGTTTGGGCTTCCTGTGCGTGCGATTTCCTGACACTTCCCGATGAGTATCTGGTCAACATCAATTATCCAGACCAGCCGGTCTGACGACAGTGACGTGGTCTACGCCGTGAATGACTATCATTAAAATATGGCAATACAAGAGATCACAGTCGCTGAACTTCAAGAGATGCTCCCCAATATCGTGCTCATCGACGTTCGAGAAACAGATGAATATGTTTCTGGTCATGTTCCTGGTGCTATTTCTATTCCACTCTCAACAGTTCAAGACAACATCGAACCATTTCTTGCTCACAAGCCGACGTATGTCATTTGCCTAGGGGGCGGACGCAGTTATCGGGCCTGCGAATTTGCAGAACAAAATGGTGCTGAGTGCATCAATATTGCTGGTGGTACTGGCGCTTGGATTCAGTCGGGCTTCGACGTTGTGCTCGGTGAATTGCCAAATAGCTAAATGAGTACTGCATATCGTTGGATAGATGATGACTCATCAGTCTTATCTATTGCAGAGCGACTCAAAACGGTACCGAACTACGCAATTGACACAGAGTTCCACCGCGAAAAGACGTACTTTCCCCAGCTAGCTCTCGTGCAAATCAAAGTGGAAGATGAAACATTTCTTCTTGACGCTCCACGAATTTCTCCATCGGCACTTGCAGAGTTGTTTCGCAACGACGCCGTAGCAATTCTTCATGCGGCTCAACAAGATCTAGAAGTACTTGCACTTGCTTGCGGCGCCAAACCAGAAAATATCTTCGACACTCAAATTGCTGCAGGTTTTATTGGCTACTCCACGCCGTCGCTTGCGTCTTTGGTGCAACGAGAATTAAATATCTCGCTACCGAAAGGCGACCGTCTCACCGACTGGTTACGGCGTCCTCTTACTAATGACCAGTGTTCCTATGCTGCAAGCGATGTAGATCATCTGCATGACCTACACCGATCCATTACTGCCCAATTAGAAGAACTTCACCGGGAGTCTTGGGCGCACGATGCGTGTGCCGAGTTGGTGAAGCGTCCGACGCAGCCCATTGACCCAGCATTGGCTTGGCTGCGAATGAAAGATGCACGCACTCTCAAGCCAAAGTCTCGAGGTGTTGCGCAATCTGTTGCACAATGGCGAGAAGAACGAGCACAGAAACTCGATATGCCCATTCGGCAAGTACTGCCAGATTTAGCACTCTTGGGTATTTCTCAAAAGGCCCCCCTCAACCACGATGAGTTATCTCAGTGCAGGGGAGTAGATGGGCGGCATCTCAAAGGAGCTATTGCTAGCGAGATTCTTGCCGCAGTTGCTCGGGGCCGAGAAGTGATAGCGGAGTTCCCAGTAAATGACGTGGAAGATTTCGATCGCGACCTGCGACCTGCAGCCACACTGATTTCGGCCTGGATCAGCGAAGTAGCCGGAAAAACAAGCATTGAAACAGCCTTGCTTGCTACCCGTTCCGACATCATTGATTATCTACGTGGCAATGGTCACGCCCGGTTGCGTACCGGTTGGAGGGCCGAGATCATTGGTTCCGACCTCGATGACTTGCAAGAAGGCACTGCGGGCATTTCCTTTGATGGAAAAGGCGGTTTACGGCTTGTTCGGGCTGCCCCAGTGGAGAACTTCGAGCAATAACAGCATTCTGAGGCCCGCCTGCGATACAATATAAAACTGTTGTGTCCAATGCGGTGATTTCACCGTTCGTTAGGTCGGAGCCCTCTCGTGAAAAAGGGTCGTCATCGTCGCTTCGAAGAAGCGCGCAAATTAAAGCAAGCTGGGCCTAGTGCCGCAGATCTCGGTTTCAGTGAACAAACATCTCGCACCAAGAGTGAAGATGATGAATACGCTGCAATTGCCGAGAAATACGGAGTTCGATTCGACGACGAAGACGACGAAGACGACGAACGCTCCGAATTTTAAAATCAGGCTCTTCACCCTTACCCACTATTTCAGTCAGTTATCGCTGCTGTCCCCGTTCACCCCTTACTGATTGTTGATCATTATGACCCCACGTAGAAACATTGCCCTTGTAGCCCACGTTGACCATGGCAAGACCACCCTCGTCGATGCCTTGTTGCGCACCACAGGTACATTTGCGGCTCACCAGGCTTTGGTGGAGCGAGTCATGGACTCCGACGACCAAGAGCGCGAACGTGGAATCACCATCTTGGCCAAAGCAGCTCAAATCACGTACAAGGGAACCTGCATCAACTTGGTAGACACCCCCGGTCACGCCGACTTCGGTGGAGAAGTAGAACGTGCATTGCACATCGTTGACGGCATCGTTTTGCTCGTCGACGCTGCAGAGGGACCATTGCCTCAAACCCGCTATGTGTTGTCGAAGGCCATGGAAGCCAATCTTCCAGCAATTGTTGTTTTGAACAAAGTAGATCGCCAAGATGCCCGTACTGAAGAGGTTCTCGAAGAAGTTGAACAACTCTTTCTTGATCTTGCAAAAACCGACGAGCAGCTTGCTTTCCAGGTAATCAGCGCTGTGGCACGTGAAGGACGAGCAATGGTCGGCGTAGGAATGCCCGCACCAGATGCAGACCTATCTGCGCTTCTTGACTGCATGCTGTCTCTCCCAGCTCCTTCTAGTGATCCCAACGGCATTTTGCAAGCACTAGTCACCAACCTCGATGCGTCTGAATATCTTGGTCGCCTCGCTATTGGTCGCGTGTATTCCGGAACCCTGAAAAAGGGCGAGACCGTGGCGGTCATGCAAAAACCAAACGAAGATGGCACAGAGAATGTCATTCGTCGTCGCCTCACTCAGCTGTACGCGTTCGATGGCATCGGCCGTCGTGAAGTTGACACTGTCGAAGCAGGAGACCTTTTCGTCGTATCTGGTATTCCAGAGGTTCAAGTTGGCGACACCATTTGTACCATCGTCAATCAAGTTCCATTGCCACGTCTCAGCGTTGATGAACCAGTTATTCGCATGAGTTTTGGAGTGAATACTTCCCCGTTGGCTGGCCGCGAAGGCAAGTACCTCACCAGTCGCCACCTCAGAGAGCGTCTTGAGCGCGAAATTCTCGGCAACGTGTCTATTCGCCTCACCGATACTGGCTCTCCTGAAATTATTGAAGTTGCTGGTCGTGGCGAATTGCAGTTATCAGTTCTCATTGAAAACATGCGACGCGAAGGTTACGAACTACAAGTGAGTCGACCTCAAGTAGTGACACGCGAAGTAGACGGTAAACGCCAAGAACCATTGGAAAATGGCGCATGCGACATACCCGATGAATATGTGGGTGTAGTTACTCAAACCTTGGCACCACGCAAAGGCAAAGTAACCGATATTCGCCCTGGCGACACTGGTCGCACCATCATTAGTTTTGAAGCGCCTTCTCGTGGCCTCATCGGATTCCGCTCAGAACTCATTACACAAACACGCGGAACTGCCCTCATCCACATGAACCACGCTGGCTGGACTCCATGGGTAGGCGAACTTCCACAACGTCTCGGTGGAGCCATGATTGGCGACCGCATGGGCAAAGTAACTGCGTACGCACTCGACAATCTTCAGACACGTGGAACTCTATTTGTAGAACCCGGCACCGAGATCTATGAGGGCATGGTTGTTGGCGAAAATGCACGCAACGATGAAATGGTCGTTAATGCTGTTCGCGAAAAAGAAAAGAACAACATTCGCACACATAGCCACGACGATGGCGTAAAGCTAGCGGCGCCTACATTGCATAGTTTGGAAACTGCAATTGAATGGATCGCTGACGATGAATTGGTAGAAGTTACACCAAAGTCAATTCGTATTCGCAAGCGCGGTTTGTCGATTGAAGAGCGCAAACGCGCCTTCAAAAAATAGTTTCTATTTTTTAGGACGTTGAGTCAATACAACTGGATGACCCACTGCGGTAGTGGTGCGCTTTTCTAGTTCAACTGCAAGAAGTGCGTAAACTTTTTCGCCGACCATCTCAGTGATTTCGTCCTTGAGATACTTGTAAACAGGCTTGTCGCCAACAAAGGCGAGCCTGTCGTCGTTACACCACCAATGGAACTCGTGGCCGCCCTCACCCCAGTCGCGGCGTTTCCACTCGCGAATAAAGGTAACCACATGACCATCTTCATCGGTTGTGTCTTGTGACCGCATTGGCACCTGCCAACAGACATCTGGCTTCCAGTCCATTGGTCGCTCACCGGCTTCGGTAGCGCCAATATGCAAGGCACAACCAACTCCGCCTTCGAATCCTGGCCGATTGAGGAAGATACATGCGCCATCGACCGTCTTGGTTGTGACTGTTCCACTCTTATCGGTTTTGTGCCAGCCCTTTTCATCGGCTTTTTCTTTAAACTGCCAGTTCTTGGCAGTAAGCCTCTTTGAAGACTTTTTCACAGTTTTGACGTCGTCGGCGTCGATGAAGTGTGCTCCGAAGCTGCAGCAACCTTGCATCAGTTCGGGCGTGGCTTCTTCATGGATACCTTGACATCCTTGGCCGTAAATACACATCCAGTTGGAGAGCATGTACGACACGTCGAACATATAGGTGCGCTCTTCTTCAGGGTCTTCGAAACTTACCCATTCATGGAGATCTTCAGGTATAGACACAATTAGAGACATTACAGATGAAACGCTGAAACTAACGAATTACATCATGAACTTTGGGTTGACCTTTGAGTACTCTAAGGAAATGTCAGGTGTTGTCCACACGAACACTGCGGAGCTCTTTCTCGTAGGTCAAGATGCTTCAAACATGACGGGCAATCCTGCTGGCGTGTGTTATCCAACAACCACAGAAGAAGTGCAAAATGCCGTACGTTGGGCTCGAACCAACGGTGTTGCATTCATCGCCCGAGGTGCCGGAACTGGTTTGGCAGGGGGAGCCATACCGACTGATGGCTCGTTGGTGATCTCTCTCACAAAGATGAACCGTATTCGTAACATCGATATACACAGGCGTACAGCGTGGGTAGAACCAGGGGTGCTGAACGCCGACTTATCGCGCCACACCTCGCAATTTGGCTTACATTTCGCTCCCGATCCCTCTAGCCAGCAGAGCTGCACCATTGGTGGAAATGTTGCAAATAACTCCGGAGGGCCACATTGCCTATCAGAGGGGGTGACTTCTGCACACATTCTCGCTCTTGAAGTTGTGCTCCCATCGGGCGAAGTATGCGTTTTTGATTCCGAGAATTCTCTGTTCGACCTACGTGGTGCATTTATCGGTAGTGAAGGAATGTTCGGCATCGCCACCGCCATTGAAGTTCGTCTTTTACAAAATCCTCCACATGTCTCAACAATGGTTGTTGGCTTCAGTTCTGTGCACGCGGGGGCGATGGCGGTGAGTTCAATTATCTCTAGCGGCATTATTCCAAGCGCCTTAGAGATGATGGATGCGCCCATTACAAGAGCTGTTGAAGAATACGTCCACGCAGGGTTTCCTCTCGATGCCGCCGCAATGCTCATTGTGGAAATTGATGGCCTTGAACATTCGGTGTCTCATGGCTCTCGAGAGGTGAAAGAGATTGTGATGCGTTCTGGAGCAACAAGCTTTACAGTTGCTCAGAGTCCTGCTGAACGAGCACTCATCTGGAAAGGGCGCAAAACAGCTTTCGGAGCAATTGCCCGCATACAGCCGAACTATTACTTGCATGACACTGTGGTGCCACGCAAGAAACTAGCCGAAGTGCTCTCTCGAGTAACGCAAATCGCTGATGAGGAGCGCCTACAAGTAATGAATGTTTTTCATGCAGGCGATGGAAACCTACACCCCATTTTGATGTTCGATAAGAGAATCGACGGCGTCATGGATCGCGTTCACCGTGCCGGAGCAGAGATCGTTCGGGTTTCTCTGGAAGCAGGTGGTGTCTTGTCGGGTGAACACGGAATAGGTCTCGAAAAGCGTGACTTTATGAGATGGATGTTTTCCGAGAATGATTTGATGTTTCAACAAAAATTGCGGTCCGCTTTTGACCCTGACGGAATTTCTAATCCATATAAAGTGCTGCCAAGAGGTTCAGGTTGTGCCGATATTGCATCTATGCCTCCGGGGAGCTGGGTGTGACATGTTGAAGCAGACCCCGAATTTGGGAAGTGCCGTTAACGACTTGCAACAACAGATGACTGAGAGTGATGCTGTCTGCATAGTTGGACAAAACTCCTCAGGTGTTGCATATGCCTGCGCTGATGGAAATGTTCTACAGGCGCCAGCGGGGATCATCTCTTATGAACCCGATGAACTCATGATTTCGCTCTACGCGGGCAGCACCATTGCAGACATCAATATCGCATTACAAACCGCCCATCAACGAATACTCATACCTGAAATTGGCACCATCGGTGGAGCTATAGCTACACGTCGCAATGGCTTACGTGGTATCCACCACCAGACGCTGCCCAATAACGTCTTGCGATGCAGTGTCATTGCGGCCGACGGCAGTATTTATCAAAGCGGTGGCCAGGTAGTCAAGAACGTGTCTGGGTTCGACCTCGTGAAATTGCTTGTTGGTAGCTGGGGGCTATTGGGTCTCATTGTTGAAGTGACGTTGCGCACAGAACCGATACCGCAAGCATCACAATGGCTCTATTCCAGTGAACCTTCAGCAGTCGTACAAGTCAATAACTTGTACAGACCTGCTGTTGTAACGCATATCAGTGATGTCACATATGTCCTTCTAGAAGGGAACGAACTTGATGTACGAGAAGAGATTTCTCGGCTCAATGGCTTTGAAAGATGCGATATGCCTCAAATGAATTCCCTAACTGCGATGACTCAAATGGCAAACGTTTCCCAAGGTCTACCGCTCTCCATCGAACAGGAGATACGCAAGCAATTTGATCCAAGCAACAAACTCAACAGGCATATCGCCACACGAAGGAACCTCTTGACATGAGCACTGTTACTGGTTTCTTTCAGGCTGTGAACGAAGAAGACCTCAATACTTGTGTGAACTGTGGGCTGTGTTTGCCGCATTGCCCAACATACAGAGTGACTGGGGAAGACATGTTTAGTCCGCGAGGGCGAATCAACCTGATTCGCTCGGTTAAAACAGGTGATCTTGAATTGACCAAAGAAGTCGTTCATGCGCTCGATACGTGCATCCAATGCATGGGGTGCGAACCAGCATGCCCGTCGGGTGTTCAGTATCACTCAATCATTTCGCCCGTCAAGGCAGAATTGCACGACCGCTGGAAGTGGCGTGATTTGCCTTTGCGTTGCGCGCTTTACGTTGTTACCCACATGCGATATTTGCGTTTTTTCACACGCGTACTTTCGGTTGCGCAGAAGATCAAGCTGATTCCTAAACGATTACCTGTTCCTCAAGTAAGTTTTCGTCGGCGAAGTTTTCACCTTCGCGGTGGAAATACATCCAACAATGAAGTGCTGCTATTCACTGGGTGCGTGATGGATGCTTGGTACCGCAAGGTTCATATCGACACTGTTACCTTGCTTGAGGCACTCGGATATTCCGTGAAGATCTCCGGAGGTGACTTCGGATGCTGCGGTGCACTTCATGAACATGCAGGTTTTACCCAATCGGCCGAGAAAATGAAACGAAAATTGACTGGCAGGAAGAGCCCTCAGACAATCGTTGTGAACTCCGCCGGATGCTCGGCATCGCTCAAAAATACCCTCGCCACAACCCACGTGGTCTTAGACATCAACGAGTTGTTGTATCGCCACCTGTCTGATTTGGAAGAACTACTCGTGCAGCGCAAGGAAACAGTACTTGTTCAAGAACCTTGCCATTTACGCCACGTTCAGGGCATCTCTCACGAAGTATACGAGCTATTGAAAATCAGCTTCAACGTTGCACAATTGGCTGATGACGGGTTGTGCTGTGGGGCAGGTGGCTCATTTAGTTTTAGTCAACCAGAAATGGCAACTGCGGTTCGAGTGCGAAAAGTAGCCGAAATGGAGCGTGTCATCGAACTCAGCTCACCGAAGGCAATTCATTATGTGGCATCGGCGAATCCAGGATGTTTATCTTTCCTGTCCGGTGCAGGAATCAATATTGAGATGGTGCACCCAGTCACGCTTTTGGCGCAGTCACTAGCCTCAGAATATTCAAAAGGTGATATTCAATGAGCAACTACCGCGATACCTGTAACGACTTAGTGGTTCAATTAGAGGCAATCACCGAACAACTCAGTGATGTTTCACAGTCACTTCTCTATGACGCAATAGACGGAAAAACTGAAGCCATCTCTATAGAAAAACGGATACAAAAGGCCCGAGGCCATTTAGCTAAGACCATTCGATTGCTTCAAGAAGAGACAATGGGGTAGAAGCTATTCAGGCGGTTAATCAGTCTGCGAAGATCCCCATATTCAACTTTTGTAAATGAGAACTTTATTCTGGGTAGCTCCGGGTGGTCGCTGTCTCTCAGCTCAACTTTGTGGCTTTCTGTACGTTCAATTGAGCCAGTGGTGCACAGGTATCCAAATTCCTCGTTGATGATTTCTATTTGCTCATCGGTCATTGGGTGTTGAAGCCGAACTATGAGTGATTTACCGATGTACCGCAAAGAGTGGTAGTTGGTATAAAAACTTCTGATTTCATTGACAGCTTCTTGAATGTTGTTAGTTATGAAAAATAATGATGTATCTGCGCCCGACACCAAATTTCTCGAGACTAATTCATCTTGAATAAAAGCATTCACTTGATTCCAGTATGTATCGCCAGGGGAGTCGAGAAACACAATAGGAACCGGCATGCTTTTTCCAGTTTGCACAAGAGTGAGCAACTCAAATGTTTCATCAAGTGTGCCGAATCCTCCTGGCAAACACACAAAAGCTTGAGACTCCTTCACCAACATCAATTTGCGTGTGAAGAAATAGCGCATGCTGACGTGTTTAGAGTCATTCGCAATGAGGGAGTTCGCTTCATTTTCCATGGGTAAGCGAATCGATACACCGAGACTCTTTTCCGCACCAGCTCCTTTCATTCCAGCTTCCATAATTCCAGGACCCGCACCGGTAACAACCATCCAATCGTGTTTGGCCAGTTCAGAAGCCACTTTCACTGTGTGGGTATAAAGGGGTTCGTTTTCCAAAACCCTGGCGCTGCCGAAGATGGTTACTTTCTTTTGATTTGCATAAGGGGCGAATACGGTAAAAGCAGCGCGCATCTCTTGGATCGTTGTTTTTAATATCTTCGCATCGAGACCATTTGGGTGATCAAGCACGAAATGTAGAGAATCACCAATGATTTCCTCAAGGAATGATTGTGACTTTTGAAGTTCTAAATGTGGACGTAGTTCTGCAAGGAGCCGCTGACACAATTCTTCAATGTTGTCTCTATCTGACTTATCGGGCATGAATTTTCTCTAATTTCGCCTCGAGTGCTTCAAGGAGAACATCAAAGCTTTGTTCAAACGAGCGAACACCATCGTCCTCTAACTTCTGTGTCATCGAAGCGAGATCTATACCGGTAGTCAAGAGCTCGTTCCACAACTGCGGAGTGTCGCCAGCCTTCACCACAAGTGACTGGGCAGCCGTTCCATGGTCGTGAAAAGCAAGCATTGTTTCTTCAGGAATGGTGTTGACCGTATTTTGCCCAATGAGTTCGTCGACATACAGAGTGTCTCTATACGACGGGTTCTTGGGCGATGTGCTCGCCCAAAGTGGACGCTGCAAATGAGCGCCCAACTTTTCTAACTTTTGCCAACGTGCCGATTGCCGTATTTCCAGAAAGTGAAGGTACGCCATATGGGCCTGCAATATTGCGGATTTTCCTAGAAATTTACGTGATGTATCGGTATTCATTGCCAATAATTCAGCATCAACAATTGCATCAACACGACTGATGAATATTGAGGCAACACCCGCTACATCTTTCACCTTTTCTGGCGATTGGGCGGCAAGTGTTTCGAGTCCGGAAACATATGCTTCAAGCACTTCCATATAGCGCTCCAAACCAAAAATGAGCGTCACATTGATATTGACTCCTCGCGACACGAGGTTCTTGATGGCCACCAGCCCATTTTTTGTAGCCGGAATCTTGATCAGTACGTTAGACGCGGTCAGTCGATGACGCAGATCTAAAGCAGCTTGCATAGTTGCATCGACGTCGTAGGACAAATGTGGATCCACTTCAACACTTACGAAACCATCTTGTCCGTTGCTTTCACGGAACACACGTGAAAATACATCGGCTGCATCGGAAATATCTCTGAGCACAAGTTCCCAATACGTCTCGGTCAATGACAATTTACGAGTAGACAATTCAAGCAGTTGCTCGTCGTAGTCCGCTGAGTCTTGAATTGCCTTTTGGAATATCGTGGGGTTCGAAGTTAAACCTCTGACGCCAAGTTCTACGTAGCGCTCGAGTTGTCCGGTAGTGATGTAGCTACGTCGCAAATTGTCGAGCCAAGGACTCTGGCCATATTTCTCAAATAGATCTGCAAGACGAGAAGTGGTGCTTTCTGCCATGCCTACGAATGTAGTTGAATTGCACGTTCGGCAACGTTGCTTGCCGAGATGCCGAAATGCTCAAGTGCCTGTGCGCCAGGGGCGCTGGTGCCGAAACTTTCAATGCTCACCATGTCGTCGACGTATTTTTCCCATCCAGAAGCAACCCCTGCTTCCACTCCGATGATGGGAAGGTCGTGAGGGAGGACTTGGTCTCTGTATTCGTCCGATTGGCTATCGAAGAGCGAAAAGCATGGGGCCGATACAACATTGGCCGACACGCCTCGACTGGCCAATATCTCTGCTGCTTCCAAGCACACGGAAACTTCGCTACCAGTTCCCACTAAAACAAGATCTGGTTCATCGACAGATCGAATAATTGCAGCACCAGTACGCACAGCGGATCCGTCAGTGACGATGGGAAGGTTTTGACGGCTCAAGATGAGCGCAGTAGGGCCATCAAAGGAAAGTGCTTGCATCCAAGCAGCGGCGGTTTCATTACCGTCACACGGACGAATGACTTGTAAACCTGGGATGATACGCAAGGAAGCCAGTTGTTCGACCGGTTGGTGAGTTGGTCCGTCTTCGCCAACACCCACTGAGTCGTGACTGAAAATAAACACAACCTTTGCTTTGCTCAACGCTGCGAGGCGCAATGATGGCCGCATGTAGTCGGCAAATACGAAGAAGGTGCCGACGACAGGCAAAACCATTCCATGCAGCGCCATACCATTGGCAATTGAGCCCATAGCGTGCTCGCGGATTCCGTAGTACAGCTGTTTTCCTGCCGGGTTCGATGCACTAAAGGCCTGTTCTCCGGAAAGTTTTGCACCTGTATTACCTGTGAGGTCGGCAGCACCGGAAATCAACTGAGGCAATACTTTTGCCGCTTCTTCGAGGACCTTTTGAATGGCTACTCGAGTGGCAGGCGACTCGTCGTTACCAAATACTGGCAACACAGAAGACATTTTCTGCACAACATCTGTATTTGAGTAGGTAGCGATCTCGTTTGATTTCTTGGCCGACTTGTTTTGCCAATCTGAGTATGCAACTTTGCAACGACTTAATGCGTGCTCTCTGTGCTGTTGCACAATGTCTGCAGGAGCCCAGAATGCTTCGTTCGGCATACCAATTACTTCTTTGGTGCGAGCAATGTGCTCTTCAGTAAATGGATTCCCATGAGCCGCATGTTTATCGGTGAAATCAGGCGATGGAAAACCAATACGTGTTGGCAACACAATCAGCGTTGGCTGCCCAACATGCACACGAGCCTGCAAAAGAACTTTCTCTAAAGCATCACAGTCTTGAGAAAGGTCTCCACATTCAATGACATTCCATTGATACGAGCGGAATCGATCAGCAACATTGTCTGAACATGTGAGATCCAGTGCTCCGTCAATGGTGATTTTGTTATCGTCAAAAATGGCCACCAAATGATCGAGTTGTAAATGCCCAGCCAAGGAAGCTGCTTCGTGACTCACACCTTCCATCAGGCAGCCATCACCCACAACGACGTAGGTGTGGTGGTCTACAAGATCGCTGCCAAATTGGGAGCGCAAGTGCGACTCGGCAATCGCCATACCTACTGCATTGGCAAAACCCTGACCCAACGGACCTGTGGTGACCTCTACGCCTGAAGTGTGTCCGACCTCAGGGTGACCTGGGGTTAAGGAACCTAATTGCCGGAAGGCTTTAATGTCGGCGAGCTCTAAGCCATACCCATTGAGAAACAGGTTTGCGTACTGCAAAATGGAAGCATGACCGTTAGACAAAATGAAACGGTCACGATTCATCCATAATGGGTCAGCAGGGTTGTGATTCATCACACGCGAATACAACACGTGAGCGAGAGGCGCGAGGGTCATCGCAGTACCTTGGTGTCCGCTTTTGGCATAGAACGGAGCGTCCATGGCGAAACCGCGGATAATGGCAATTGCGTTGGCGTCGAATGACGCGGTGTCGAGTGAGCCGACTAAAGGTGCTGTTGTCACAATGAAAGACTAATCGGCGACAGGGGGGAGAAGGGTTAACGGCACGATGTGCCACGCGTCTTGGTCGATGCGGCAATGAGCAAATATTTGACAATATTCTGTGAATTCAAGTTCCGCACGTACGAGACGATAGGTGAACTTGCCCGGGTCGACGCGAAACGGGCTCACGTTGCGAGCAATTTGCTCGCTCTCGCTTGAGATTCCTTTGCGAAAAACAACTTCAAAGATTCCCTCACCCTTCTCAGTTGGTTCACAGAAAATGAGGGCAACAAAATGGGGGGTAAGTGTGAGCGGTAGGTCACCTGTCGCCACGGTCGAGAAGAAGGCCCCTGTCATATCGATACGAGTAGCCGGACCCGCTACCTGTCGAATTTCGAAATTGTCCATGAAGAGGCTAGATACGAGATGCATTCTCGAAAATCTACTCAAGTCACACCCTGTGAGCACAGTTGATTGTTGCTAAAGAACTAATCTTTCGCCATGAGCACATTGTCAGAATTCGCCAGTAAAGAAATCCTCGCGCGACACGGGCTCCCTATTCTCCAAGAGCGAGTTGTGGTCAACAGTTCAGAAGTGGGCGAAGTATTGGCCAACATGAGCTTGCCTGTGGTTGCAAAGCTCTGTGGCCCTTCCATCGCCCATAAAACCGAGCGTGGGCTCGTCAAGTTGAACCTGCAAACAGTCGATGATGTATGCAAAGCGGTTGATGATTTGCTCGCTGCGGCAGTGCCAGCTGACGGAGAAGTAGAAGTGCTCATCGCTCCCATGGTGAAAAGCAGCCGCGAGTTCATTGCAGGCGTTGTTCGCGACGCTCAATTTGGCGCCAATGTCATGCTCGGTGTTGGTGGGGTGCTCGCAGAAGCCATTGCAGACGTAGTGTTCCGTCCAGTACCTCTGAGCGCGCACGACGCTCATGAAATGGTGTCAGAACTGCGTTCACAAAAGTTGCTTGGCGAGTTTCGAGGAGAACCAGCGGTCTCGGTAGATGCTCTCGTTCGTGTCTTGTTGGCCCTCTCCACAGTGAGCACTGAACGCTCCGATATTGCATCTATTGACCTCAACCCACTGCTCGTTACCGATACGGGGGAAGTGGTAGCAGTTGATGCTCTCGTAGAAATTGAAGATGCGTCCACTCCTACCACCAACCACAACGTTGCTTCTGCTGTTCTTGATGATGAACATTTCCGCGCACTTTTTGAACCCAAAGGTGTTGTTGTCACCGGTGCTTCTAGTCACCCAGGCAAGTTTGGCTTTGTTTCCGTTCACAACATTTTGGCGAGTGGATACGCCGGAGCGGTATTTGGCACCAATCTTTCACAAGAGGAAGTATTGGGAATTCAAACTGTTGCGAGTTTGGATGACGTACCCAAAGACGCAGCCGATCTCGTCTTCGTGTGCACGCCAAGTAGCGCGAACCCTGAGATTCTTCGAGCATGTGCTCGCCGAGGAATCAAAGCAGCCTTTCTCACTTCGGCGGGTTACGGCGAAGCAGGCGATGAAGGTATCCGACTGGAACAAGAACTCATTGCATTAGCTAACGAACTAGGAATATTGCTCGCGGGTCCAAACGGGCAAGGTGTGGTGAGCACACCATCGCAACTATGCGCACAGATCGTTGCTCCATACCCGCCCCGCGGCCGAATTGGTGTGGCAAGTCAAAGCGGAAACTTCGTCTCGAGCTTTTTGAACTACTCCCGCCAAAGTGGGGTAGGCGTCAGTCGCGCGGTATCGGCCGGCAACGCCGCATGTGTCTCTGTGGCCGATTATTTGAAGTGGTACTCAACCGACAAAGAAACGTCAGTTGGCCTCGCTTACCTGGAAGGCATTTTTGATGGTTCTCACCTGATGAAACAGCTGCAAGATGTCACCCGCAAAATGCCGTTGGTCATCATGAAAGGTGGGGCAACAGAAGCAGGTGCCAAGGCAGCTGCCAGCCACACCGGAGCACTTGCTGCAAACGACAAGGTGTTCGATGGTGCGTGTCGTCAAAGCGGCATTAGCAGAGCGAAAAATGTTGAAGAAGCTTTCGATACCGCTGCGTGTTTCGCCACTCAACCATTGCCCAGAGGTGGCCGGACGGTCATTTTGACAACCGCAGGTGGATGGGGAGTGGTTACTTCCGATGCCCTCATGTCTACACAAGAACTCACTTTGGTCGATCTTCCCGACGATCTGAAAGCAGCGATCGATGAAAAGCTTCCACCGCGCTGGAGCAAAAGCAATCCAGTCGATTGTGCAGGTGGAGAAACTCGCGACACCATTCCCGAAGTGATGGGCCTCATCGCGCGCCACAAAGACGTAGATGCGGTGATTTACCTAGGTATTGGTATTCAATCGAACCAAGCTCGACTCATGCATGAAGGGAAGTTCTATCCCGACCATGGTCTTGAGCGCATTGTTGCTTATCACGAGCGCCAAGACGCTCGTTTTGCCGAAGCTGCCGATGAACTCATCAAAGAAACCGGCAAGCCAATTCTCATTGCGAGCGAACTAGCAATTGGCGACCCCGAAAACGCTGGGCCACGAACAGTGCGAGAAACGGGTCGCTACTGCTTCCCGAGTGGCCATCGGGCTGTGGCGGCTTTAGCTCACATGGTTCGTTACTCGAATTACCTTTCAGTTCACTAATGAACACAACTCCACGTTCGAGCTCGTCACGGCGTTCCCGTCGCCCTGGGCTTGTTCTCGGAGTGGTAGGCGTACTTGGCGCGTTGCCCCTCATCACTCTATGGGTAGGTGGCAATTCTCTTGCGCAGCGCACAGCGGGCAATGATCTTGTTTCCATTCAAGGAATGAACACGCCGGTTCTTTCATCACGACGAGTAGCGCAAAACATCGTCAACGAAATTTCCCGCGATGCATTGGCCAACGACCTCTCGAGCGTTGCAGCGAAAATTCCTACCAAAGCCTGCCTGAAAGTTTCTCGCGGTAATACCGCAATTTTCGATAAACGATCTGACTTATCACTTATTCCGGGAAGCAATCAGAAAATTGTTACCGCAGCTGCCGCTGCAACTCTGCTCCCTGTATCCACGGTCTTCACGACACGTGTCTTTGGAAAGGTGGATGGATCCAAGATTGCTGGAAACCTATTGCTCGTGGGTGGTGGCGACCCGTTACTTACTACAAGTGATTACGCAAAAATGGAAAAGTTTCCAACGCTCAAACCAACGTCACTTGAAACACTTGCGCAACGTGTGTTTGAAGCAGGTGTGCGAACAGTAGAGGGTTCGGTCGTTGGAAGCGATGATTTGCTTTCTGACAGTCGCTATGTCGAATCATGGGGCAGTGGAGTAAGGGGAGTAGAAGGTGGGCCGCTTGGTGCTCTGATGGTGAACGACGGTGTGGTGGTAGCAAACCCCATCAAACCCGATGATCCGAGCCTGGCAGCAGCAACAGAGTTCACCAGGGTGCTACGCAACATTGGCATCGTAGTTACTGGGGAACCTGCAAGTAATGGCAAAGTCGTTGAAGGTACCTCAGAAATTGCGAAGATCGATTCTGCTCCATTAATAGATGTCATTGCCGAAATGCTCACCAATAGCGACAACAACACCGCAGAGATCTTGCTACGTCATATTGGTTTCGCCCACAACGGCAAGGGAACAACAGAGTCGGGTCTCGAAGCAACTGGCGCGCTCTTGAAGAGTTGGGGATTCACAAACTTCACTCTGAAAGATGGGTCGGGTTTATCAAGAGATAATCGTCTGACGTGCTCACTACTGGTCTCACTTCTCACGCGATCGGAATTGGCTTCTATGTTTACCCACGGTCTTGCCACAGCCGGAACCACCGGAACGCTCTCAGATACCTTCACCAAGTCTCCCGTAGCCGGTCAATTGCGTGCCAAAACTGGCACTTTGCTGAATGTGAAAACTCTGAGTGGATTTTTGCCCCAGAAGACGGGAAGCCCCCTACATTTTGCCCTCATGCTGAATGGCGCTGCTATCGCCGACCAAGGTAATTATCGGCCGCTATGGGACGCATTGGGCCTCAGTTTGTCTCGGTATCCAGCTCGTAGTTTGACCGCGGCCTTCGGGGTATTGCCCTAAGCGCCACGAGAGTCTTTTGGCTATATATCGGGCTTAAATAGCCCTATGGAGCAAATCGTTGTGTTCGCTGCTACTAATACATTCATGGGTTTGTCTGCCTCATCACACGAAGATGTTCTTGATCTTGTCGTCTCATACGCCAAACAAGAGACCATCGAACCTTTGCGCGGTGCGTTGCGCTGGATTCTGTGGGGCCTTGCGTCGATGGCTTTCATCTGCACCGGACTCGTTTTCATCGTCTTAGGGGTAGTTCGTGCCTCCCAAGACTTGCTGGGAAATTCATTTCAGCATTCGTGGTCGTTTGTTTCTTACTTCGTAGGAGTCTTGGCCTGCGGAATTGTCGTTGCCATTGCGCTGCGCAGTATTAAAAAGGATTCTTTATGACCGACAACCAACGCATATCGCGAGAAGATCTAGAAAAGCGTTTTGCACATTTGCAAGAAGACTTCCAAGGAAAACTCGAGAATAAAAAGCAAACAGTGATCGCTGCGGCAGCTGCAGGAAGTGCTGTGCTGATGTTGTTGAGTTACTTGTTCGGACGTCGGCGCGGATCACGCAGGTCGACTCGGGTTCAATTCCGCCAAAAATGAAAAAATCGACCCTGAGCTCACTAGCTCTTTACCTTCTCATTTCGCGAGCACCACTCAAAAAGCGGCTTTTAATGTCAGCTTTGAGGCGCTCGAGTAAGGCGAGTGGAGTTTTCTTGGTTTATCGAATTGTTCGCCGCTTGGTGCGCTTTCAAGATCGAAAAGAAATCACTGTGTTCGCGAAAGAAGCGGTTGTCGAGACCCATTAAAACTTCTTAACTGTGATGAAGTGTCATTCCATTCAGTCATACTGAGGTATGGATTCTCAGGGTTTCGCACTAGGCGACAAGGTGATGTTGGTCGATCGCAAGAAGCGGCGATACCTCATCGACCTCGTGAGTACGGGTGAATTCCATAGCCACGCCGGGTTTGTGCCGCATCTCGACATTGTTGGATGCTTAGACGGCGCTGAAGTGGTGTCAACTAAAGGGGCGCGATATCTCGTTTTGCGCCCAACGCTTGAAGACTTTGTCGTTGAAATGCCGCGTGGGGCTCAAGTCATTTATCCAAAAGACCTTGCAACAATTTTGATGATTGCCGACATCCGCCCAGGCGTCAAGGTGCTCGAGTCTGGCGTTGGCTCTGGCGCACTATCGATGGCAATGCTGCGTGCTGGGGCCGTCATTACTGGGTACGAACTCCGAGAAGATTTTGCGAATCGCGCCATCGCGAACGTACGCGGTTTCCTGGGGGAGCAAGCACTCAAGAATTACCATGTGGAATTGCGCAACTGCTATGACGGGATCGACGAAACCGATCTCGATCGCGTTGTTCTCGACTTACCAGAGCCCTGGCTGGTGGTTCCACATGCCACGCAAAAGATGAAGCGTGGCGGCATTTTGGTTGCTTACACACCCAGCATCACACAGGCAGTGCAGGTGCGAGAAACCTTCGATGAACGCTGGACCAGCGAACGAACGTTAGAAGTGCTTCACCGCACTTGGCATATTGAAGGACAAGCAGTACGCCCCGACCACCGAATGGTCGCACACACAGGATTCTTAACAGTTGCCAGATTTATTGGAGATGTTCAATAAGCCAATTACGGCTCAATGAAGATGCATTCTCCGGGGCACTCTTCGGCTGATTCCACAACAGCATCAATTTGGCTGTCGGGGAAGTTGGCAAGACCGTCGGCGCCCTGAGCGTTACCTTTAGCCGTTGCGAAGACTTTGGCACCCTCTTTAACGTAGGCCAAGCCATCGTCAAGCAAAGTGAATACGTCAGGGGCAATCTCTTCACAAAGACCGTCACCTGTGCACAAATCCTGATCGATCCAGACCTTCATGTTGGGGGCTCCCTCTGTATAGAACTGCACTGGGCAGTTGGACTAACTGGCAAAATGCTACACGGCGCGAGCCCAAAAGGAGAACTTTTCGGGTTGTTTACCCTCGCTAGTGCCCGTCGGCCATTTTCGGTAGATAATTGATGAAACGAGGTCAGGAGCCACTGCAGTGTCTAGCGACAATCAACAACCTGAATCACAAGTGAACAAATCCTCTCTCGAGTCTCACTTGCTCGAAACCAAGGGTCAACTCGCGCGAGCCGTCGCCCAAAACGAAAAACTCGCATACACCCTGCGCGAATCCCGTGAACATATTGCCCAGCTTCGCGAAGAAGTAGAGAAGTTAACTCAGCCTCCGCATGCCTACGGAGTCGTTGTAGGGAAAAATGACGACGCGTCAATTGACATCTTTATTCAGGGCCGCAAAATGAAAGTTCAACTGCATCCCGACATCGACTTCGACATGCTCGAGCGTGGATCTGAGGTCTTACTGAACGACAGCATGAACGTCATCTCCAGTCGGCGGCCAGAAACATCCGGTGAAGTGGTTCAACTCAAAGAGATTTGTGAGGATGGTTTTCGCGCGGTCATTACCTATCGCGGCGACGACCTCAAAGTGTGTGAACTAGGAGACTCGTTGCGCGGCATGCATCTGCGTCCCGGAGACCTCTTGCGATTGGAAACGAAGAGCAACTTGCTCATCGAGCGTTTGCATCAACCCGAGGTAGAGAATCTCTTGCTCGAGGAAGTGCCGTTGGTCAGCTACAACGACATCGGCGGCTTAGATGCACAAATTGAACTCATTGCCGATGCCGTAGAACTCCCATATCTTCATTCCGAACTATTTGCTGAGTATCACTTACCCGCGCCGAAGGGCATTCTCCTCTACGGGCCTCCAGGATGCGGCAAAACGCTGATCGCGAAAGCTGTTGCTAACAGCCTTGCTAAGAAAGTTGCTGATTCAACTGGTCACGACAAGGGACGCAGTTACTTCATCAATATCAAAGGGCCAGAGCTTCTCAATAAATACGTCGGCGAAACCGAGCGGCAAATACGTCTCATTTTCCAAAGAGCGCGTGAGAAGAGCGAAGAGGGCTGGCCTGTCATCATCTTCTTCGACGAAATGGATTCCATGTTTCGTATTCGTGGGTCAGGCATCAGTAGTGACATGGAGTCAACAATCGTTCCGCAACTGCTCGCTGAAATTGATGGCGTCGAAAGTCTGCGTAACGTCATTGTCATCGGAGCCACAAACCGTGAAGACCTCATTGACCCAGCCATTTTGCGACCAGGTCGACTCGATGTCAAAATTAAAATTGATCGTCCTACAGCCGATGCTGCGCACCATATCTTCCGCCGTTACCTCACTGCCGAGATTCCCATCCATACGAGTTTGCTCGACCGCTTTGATGGTTCAACAGAGGCGGCTCTTGAATCTTTGCTCTCACATTGCGTTGAACGCATGTACAGCGATGACGACGAGAACCGTTTTCTAGAGGTGACCTACCAAAATGGCGACAAAGAGGTTCTTTACTTCCGCGATTTCTCATCGGGTGCAATGATTGAAAACATCGTGCGCCGTGCAAAGAAATCAGCAATCAAACGCACTATCGAGTCGGGCGAAAAGGGAATCACCGAAAGTGACCTCATTGAAGCGATTGCTCAAGAATTCAAAGAACATGAAGACCTGCCAAACACGACAAACCCAGACGACTGGGCACGTATCTCGGGAAAGAAGGGTGAACGAATCGTCTTTATTCGCACACTCATTAACGAACACGCGGCCTCTGGCACTGCAGCAGGCGGCAAGGCCATTGAACACGTGGTGACAGGTCAGTACCTGTAGTCAATATGGCGCTACCAAAGGTTTGCGGTATTGAAACGGAATATGGGGTCATTTCCCGTGGTTTCGACAGCAGTCCAATTGTGGCGTCTTCAGTTCTCGTTAACGCATACGCTGGCGCTTTCAAGCAAAGCATCCAGTGGGACTTCGGTGATGAAACGCCAGATCGTGATGCACGTGGTTTCTCTTTAGAAGATGCCTTTCCACCCGAAGTGGAAACGCACATGGCTAATTCAGTTTTAACGAATGGTGCCCGGTACTACGTCGACCACGCACACCCAGAAGTTTCTACTCCTGAATGTCGAACAGCGATGGAAGTGGTGCTCTACGACCGCGCTGGTGAACAAATCATCAGAGAAAGTATGCAGAGGGCCAACGCACTATTGCCCGAGCATCATGAAATCATTACCTACAAAAACAACTCCGACGGCAAGGGCAACTCTTACGGATGCCACGAGAACTACCTCGTGTCAAGGGAATTACCCTTTGGGCAGTTAGCCACATTTATTACAACGCATTTTATTACTAGGCAAATCTATTGTGGCTCCGGGAAAGTCGGTTCAGAACTGTTCTCGGAAAGGTCTGATGCAGTTTCGTATCAGATCAGTCAACGAGCAGACTTTTTTGAAGAAGAGATAGGGCTCGAAACAACCATTCGACGACCCATCATCAACACGCGCGACGAACCCCACTGCGACCCAGATAAATATCGTCGTTTACATGTCATTGTTGGTGACGCCAACATGTCGGAATATGCCACTTATCTCAAAGTAGGAACAACTGCCATTGTGCTCGCAATGATTGAAGACGGCGCTTTCCCAACGCATCTCATTGTGGATAGCCCCGTCAACACCATCCGCACTGTGAGTCGCGACATCAGCCTTGCAGCACCCATACGGCTAGCCAACGGCACTCTGAAAACCTCTCTAGAAATTCAATTTCTCATTTTGGAAGCAGCCGAAAAATACAGTACGCACGACGGGTTGAAAGCAGTTTGTAGCGCAGATTTTCCTAATGAAGGTACAGAGATTCTTCGGTTGTGGCGCGAAACACTCAACAATTTGTCAAATGGCGGTGCGGGATCATTTGACACCGTCGATTGGTTGGCCAAGATGAGTTTGATCAATGCGTATCAAGATCGAAACGACTTGTCGCCCAATGATGCACGACTCAAGGCACTCGATTTGCAGTATCACGATATGCGCCCAGAAAAGAACCTCTCAGGACGCATGAACCTAAGGAAACTTGTGACGCAAAGTGATGCTGAACTCGCACGCACTGACCCTCCTGAAAGTACACGGGCATATTTCCGCGGCGAATGTTTGAAGCGTTGGCCAGAGTTTGTGGTCTCCGCCAACTGGGATTGCATCATCTTTGATGTAGGAGACGGTCCATTACGTCGGATTCCCATGATGGAGCCGCTGAAAGGAACGCGAGCACTTACTGAAAGCCTCTTCAACTCGTGCGCCACACCTTTGGACCTCGTGCTTGCTCTCGGCCTAGAAAATTCAGATATAACGACGTTCAAAATTTCCGATGTGTTCTAATTTCACTACTAAGGTGGCGGTATGACGGAGAAAATTCGCAAAAGTAACTCAACTGACAATGAAACGCCTGTTGACGAGATCAGCGAACTCGTTGTGGGAAAAAATGATCACGCCGAAAATTTGAAAGCTGATCTCGACCAGTTACTTGATGACATCGATTCCATTCTCGAGACGAATGCTGAGGATTTTGTGAATAGTTACGTACAAAAGGGTGGGGAATAACTCCTACACTGAACTTATGTCAATGCCATTTTTCACACCCGGCGACCATCCAGGCGCCAGCTTTGCTGAGTTGCTGAAGCGTGTTGGTATCGATCCGTTTCAGAAGCACCTCGCCGAATCCGCAACACAGGTTCATTTTCCTCATGCAACTACATGTGTCGCTCTCCGATTTGCAGATGGCGTAGTAATGGCCGGCGATCGTCGCGCTACATCGGGAAATGTGATTTCTCACCGTTCCATGGAGAAGGTGGTATCGGCCGACAAGTTCAGCGGCGTAGCAATTGCCGGTACTGCTGGGCCAGCAATGGAAATGATCAAGCTCTTCCAATTGCAACTTGAGCATTACGAGAAGGTTGAAGGGCAACTGCTTTCACTGGAAGGTAAAGCAAATCAGCTCTCCATGATGGTTCGTGGAAATCTCCCCGCAGCTATGCAAGGGCTCATTGTGGTGCCAATCTTCGCTGGCTATGACCTTCAAAAGGGTTACGGACGCTTGTGGGACTACGACCCAACTGGTGGTCGGTACGAAGAACGCGAATTCGTTGCTACCGGTTCTGGAAGTGTGCACGCCGGTGCGGTCATTAAAGTCGGCTGGCGAACTTCTATGTCGCAAGACGCAGCAGTTCGACTCGCATTGAAATCGTTATGGGAAGCAGCCGATTCAGATTCAGCAACTGGCGGTCCCGACACCTTGCGCGGCATATACCCAATAGTTGCTTGCATCACCGACAAAGGTTGGGAGCGCATCGACGACTCAACGTTGTCTCAACTGGTAGAAGAGCTCATCGCCGAGCATCAAGAACGAAATCAGGAGGTGTGAAATGAGCATGCCCTTTTACGTAGCTCCCGAACAGATCATGAAAGATCGTGCTGACTATGCACGAAAAGGTATCGCTCGCGGCAAAGCCCTCATCGCGATTCAGTATTCGGATGGCATTGCCATTGTGGCCGAGAATCCGTCTAATACATTGCGCAAAATCAGCGAGATCTACGACCGCATCGCCTTCGCCGGTGTGGGAAAATATAACGAATTCGATCAACTGCGAGTTTCAGGTGTTCGCGCTGCCGACCTGAAGGGTTATCAGTATTCGCGCATCGATGTTGATGCGCGAAGCTTGGCTAATCAGTACGCACAGATACTCGGGCAAATCTTCACTCATGAAATGAAACCTCTTGAAGTGGAAATCCTTGTCGCCGAAGTGGCCGACAGCTCCACCAACGATCAGTTGTTTCATATCTTTTACGATGGAACTGTTCTCGATGAGCGCAAATTTTGTGTCTTAGGTGGCGATTCAGACGCCATATACGCTCGTATGAAAGAGTCACCTCTGTTGGCCCAGTTGCATACGGCTCAACTATCTGAAGTCGTGCAACTGTGTCGAAATGCGCTCTCTGGGCCAGACCGACAACTTCCCGTCGAAGAATGCGAAATCGCCGTTCTCAAACGGGCCGGTGAGCGTCGCGCATTTACACGATTAGACGACGCCGAAGTGAATGCCTTAGTACAGGGTTAAACAACACCGTGCACGATTTCTCTCGACGCATTTATGGGCTCGAGAACGAATATGGAATCATGTGCACCTTAAAGGGCCAGCGCCGTTTGAGCCCTGATGAGGTGGCGAGGTATTTATTTCGAAAAGTCGTCACTTGGGGGAGAAGCTCGAACGTATTTCTCACAAACGGTGCTCGACTTTATCTAGATGTTGGTAGCCACCCAGAGTATGCAACAGCTGAATGCGATGATTTTCACGATCTGATTGTTCAAGACAAAGCTGGCGAGCGCATTCTTGAAGAGTTAATCCTTGATGCCCAAGAGCGTTTGCTTGAAGAAGGTATTGAAGGAGAGATCTATCTCTTTAAAAATAACACCGACTCTGGCGGCAACTCCTATGGCTGTCACGAAAACTTCTTAATCAAGCGACGCCAGGATTACTTAGAGCAAATTGAAGCCCTGCTTCCGTTCCTCATTACCCGTCAGTTGATTTGTGGAGCCGGAAAAGTCTTAACAACGCCGCGAGGCACGATCTATTCTTTGTCACAGCGCGCTGATCACATGTGGGAAGGCGTATCTAGTGCTACTACACGTTCGCGTCCCATTATCAATACCAGGGATGAACCACACGCAGACTCCGAAGCTTTCCGACGCCTGCACGTAATTGTTGGTGACTCGAACATGTCAGAGATGACGACGTTACTGAAAGTTGTCTCTATGGACTTCGTATTGCGATTGCTGGAGAC
>ENA-OUVC01000225-OUVC01000225.1-marine-metagenome-genome-assembly--contig:-NODE-225-length-39978-cov-4.768101_pt1 | contig 39978 bp, 35 predicted proteins | sample MGYA00248622_ERZ508571 | MGnify/ENA primary metagenome ERZ508571 (study PRJEB26236, sample SAMN06267175) | marine metagenome | isolation source: Columbia River Estuary | place: USA:Columbia River Estuary... | reverse complement strand
ATCAAGATTCACTAAAACCAGTTCAATTTTTTCATGAGCAGAAACAGCATCAGCTGTGTGTCCAACCGCGTGATGTTCAATGGAACTTGTAATAATGCGTTTCACACCTAATTCCGTCACAGCGGTATGGATGGCCATGTTGTCCGCTTCAGTACCTCCAGAAGTAAAAATAATTTCAGAAGCCGCACATTTAAGATGCTTAGCAACTGATCGACGCGATGTTTCGAGTAATGCCTTGGCATTTCTTCCAAAGGAATGAGTAGAAGATGGATTACCAAAAGTATCTCTAAGGACAGGAATCATGGCTTCAACCACTTCCGGAGCGACGGGTGTTGTCGCTGCATTATCTAAATACACACGCATATCGAAGTTTTGGCGAAGATAAGAATTTTATAGCACTTCAATAATTCTGTGAATTCCGTAATTTGATGACAATAAATACTACTTTTATTTCATGAACGAAGACCTACAATTTTTCTGGGGAATGGGAATCCTTTTTGGACTCGTTATGCTGTTCTCAAAACCACCTATTGGATGGAAGTATTTTCATGGAATTATCTTTCTAAGCTACTTTGTAAATGCTTACTGGGAAATGAACGATGGAAATCATTCAAACGGTGGGATGTATGGCATGATCGTTTCTGTTGCAACTGGATTGCACATCATTATTTACCTAATTGGAAAGGTGATTTTTGGGTTTATCAGACGTTCAAATCAAAAGGAGAAAGAGAAAGAGAAAGAGAGCGAGAGCGAGAGCGAGAGCGAGAGCGAGAGCGAGAACTAATTCTATTCAACTTTTACAGGAGTTAGCGAAGCCACCTTTACCGTATTTTTCTCAAATTGGAAAGGAATGATCGTATCGCACATCGGGAAATCATAGGGAACATGGACAAAGAAATTTCCTTTGCGCAGTAAAAAATCCAAGCGATTCATGTCTGGCTGCGTGCAACGACTCATGCTTCTTGTTTCCAATTTGTTTGAGATTGACTTTGTGAAATCGGCATGTGCCTCAAAGTCCACTTGATAAATGGAGTCGTTTTTTAAAAAATAGGTTTGAACTTCATTCAATTGGAAGTTCTTATTCCCCATTGGACATTTTACTTTGACAAGCTTCGAAAGACACAACAAGCTTTTACTGAAATGTTCAACTTTATAGGTGATGTCCAAGTATTCTTGTTCTGTACAGAAGACACCGATGGTATCTCGCTGAACCATGTGTTGCATCCATTCATTGAAACGTTTAACTGAAAGCTTGGGGTAATTCAAGTGAATGCTTTTCAATTGAACGTCCTGTTGCTTCATTGAAAGTTGCGCTTCATCTAAACATGCCGCTACCAAGTCTAAGCGCTCATTTTCAGCTGTTCGATCGGTATTACACGATTGTAGGACACACAGAAAGACACTTAAGATGATGCTAAACTTCATGTTCATTTGATTGCTTTATTTGACAACTTGTCCATACAAATCATAATGATCTGCACTAGTAATTAAAATACGCTCAAAATCTCCTAAACGAACAAATGACTCTGATTTTTTAATCAATACTTCATTATCTACTTCGGGTGAATCAAATTCCGTACGACCAATAAAATAATCTCCTTCCACACGGTCAAACAGCACTTTAAACTCCTTGCCTACTTTCAGTTGATTCAATTCATAACTGATGCCTGATTGCAATTCCATGATTTCGTCCGCACGTTTTTTCTTCATTTTCGCTGTTACATCATCTTTGAATTGATATGCATGTGTATTTTCTTCATGTGAATACGTGAAAATACCTAAGCGATCGAAACGACTTTTCTCCACGAATTCATACATTTCCTTGAATTCAGCTGCCGTTTCACCTGGATATCCAGCAATCAAGGTCGTTCTTAAGGCAATGCCGGGAACTTTTTGACGAATGGTTTGAATCAATTCCTCGGTTTTTTCTCGGGTAATTCCACGACGCATGGCTTGTAAAATCTTCGTGGATCCATGTTGCAATGGCATGTCTAGGTATTTACATACGTTGTCGCGTTCGTTCATGACATCCAAAACATCCATTGGGAATCCAGACGGATAAGCGTAGTGTAAACGAATCCATTCGATTCCTTCAACATCAGAAAGACGTTTAATCAAGTCGGAAAGCGCACGTTTCTTGTACAAGTCTAATCCGTAATACGTCAAATCCTGAGCGATTAACATCAATTCTTTCACGCCTTTTGCTGCGAGGTTTTTCGCTTGCAGGACTAAATCCTCCATTGGAGTGGAAATGTGTGTCCCACGCATGATCGGAATCGCACAAAACGAACATGGACGATCACATCCTTCCGCAATTTTGAAATAAGCGTAATGATTTGGTGTCGTCAACAAACGCTCTCCTACTAATTCGTGTTTGTAATCTGCTTTTAAGGTTTTGAGTAATCGAGGCAAGTCTCTTGTTCCGAAATACGCATCCACTTCTGGGATTTCTTTTTCCAAATCGTCTTTGTAACGTTCGGACAAACATCCGGTCACGTATACTTTATCGACAAGTCCTTCTGCTTTTGCTTCTGCATAGCGAATAATCGTATCGATGGATTCTTGTTTCGCGTTGTCAATGAATCCACATGTATTGATGATGACGATTTCTGCATCATCTTCCATTGATTCGTGTTCTACGTCAAAATGATTGGCTTTTAATTGGGCCATCATGACTTCTGAATCGTAGGTATTTTTTGAACAACCCAACGTCACGACGTTTACTTTGTTCTTTTTTAGTGTTTTTGTTTTCATTGCGTGCACAAAAATAGGACACTTTAGCGAAATGGTATTATTTTTGACCCCTCGCAAACTAAAAAACACAAGAATATGCGTTATTTACTACCAATCCTCCTTTTTTTTAGCGCGTGCGGCACGGTTAAAAAATCAAAACCAGCGACAATGACAGAAGTCACAGCACCAAAAGCGTTTATTCGTCAAAACGAAACCATTGACATGGGAGCGGAATTATTTCAAGTTCAGTCAACGAACATCATCGGCAATCGACTGTATGTGATTGTGAAGGCACATCCCATTCTTGGCGTGGAGGATTTTGATTTGACCGGAAGTGCAAACATTTCTAAATCACTCCCTCCTATCCGTACTATCCGTTTGGATGTGAAAAAAATCCCCATAAAAAAAGGCGATAGTCCTGTGGCGATGATGGAACAGACATTAGTATTTGATATCACCGAACTAGCGTATAAACAAGAAGCTGGATCACAAATATACCTTCAAATAGAAGGAGCGAAAGAACGCATACTATATACCTACAAATAAACATGGAAGAAGAACGTATTGACAAAATTATCATGGAACGAAAATTGGTTTCATCGCGTGTAAGAGCGGAGGAACTCATTTCCAAATTTGGCGTTTTGGTCAATGGTAAACTGATTTCCAAACCAGGAAAAAAAGTTCCGGTGGATGCCGAAATTCAATTGATTTCAGAAGAAATTCCTTGGGTTTCCAAAGGAGCATTGAAACTTGTCGCAGCAGTGGACGAATGGAAATTCGATTGTACAGACAAGGTCTACATCGATCTTGGCGCAAGTACCGGTGGATTCACTGAAGTACTTTTATCCAAAGGAGCGAAAAAAGTTTTCGGGGTAGATGTTGGATCCAAACAGTTGCACGAACGCATCAAAGCAGATGAACGTGTCGTGAATTTAGAGAAAACACATGCACGTGACTTAACCGAAAAACAAATCACCGAGGACGTTGATGGATTGGTAGTTGATGTTTCTTTTATCAGTTTGGAAAAAGTCATTCCATTTGTGATTCGTTTTTTGAAACCAAATGCGGATGTTGTATTGTTAATTAAACCACAATTTGAATTAGGTAGGGCGTTTTTATCCAAAGGAGGAATTGTCAAAGATGTGCGACAGTACCCAATCCTTTTGGAAAACATAAAAGAAATGTGTAGCCGAAATCAACTAGAATGGCAAGCGTACATCGACTCCCCCATTCTTGGTGGCGATGGAAATAAAGAATTTTTAGGGTATTTTAAACGAAAATAATTTTCTTTGCAGGATTATGACAATCGACGAATTATACAAAGCATTTAACGACATCGAGTTTCAAGCAACGCGCATTTTGAAAGCTAAAAACTTGGATAGAGAACATTTGAGCCGCTTTAACGAGCGAACGGAAGAAATCCGTCGTCAACTCGTGAGCATGCGTTTACAAGGAGCTATTCACGATACGATGAACGAACTAAAGAAGTTTGACGAAGAATATTTGCCGAGATTATCGTTTGGACGTAAAGTGTTGAATATTCTTCTTTTCGGGCAGCATAAAAAACGTTTTCAGTCTAAGGGACAATTGCGCTACTTCATGGAAGAAGTATCCAAGAGAAAGCAATTGTTTGCCTATGCAAAAGGTGAGTTAAACGAAGATTGATTATTTGATAATCAAGTGAGATTTCACCTCCGCATCCGAGATAAATCGCAACACATACGATCCTTTTGATAAATCTACCAAGTCAAGTTTAAGACTTTCTTGATTCGTTTCAACTGGAATAACCTTTACTACTTTTCCTTCTAGATTTAGAATTTGAATGGTGTTAATTCCATGATTGACTTGAGGGAATTGAACATCTAATTCATCGATAAATGGATTTGGCGACACGACGATTTCCTGCAACTCATTTTCTATAACACCTACATTTGGATCCGATGTTACACACGCACATTTGTTTTTGACAACGTTGGTTTGCACAATTTGTGGTGCGAAATACGTTGCTTTCACCCAACATTTTTGTCCCAATTGTGTACTGGAAGCATTCCTAATTCGCAGTGTATACCAACCATCATATGTTGCCACATGCGTATAATTGATGGTACCCGCTTGAACAAGGGAATCGATTTCCTGACAATCCTTATCGATGAGAATAAGACTGATTGGCAAGGTAGCGATGGTTGGGTACAATTCAATGGTTATGACGGAACCAGCTTTTGCGAAAATTCGACCGACTGTTCGACATTCCAAACTGTTATTCGGTAAGGCTCCTCCCTGTTTTAGAGAAGATGCGTGATTATCTCCTAAATCGTTGGACATTTCCCACTCTTGCGTTGTTGATTTGCCAGGCCGAACATAATTTGTGTCGATTCCCTGTGGAGCCCAAACACAATAACCTCTTCGTCCCAGGTTCGCAGAACCATCGCAAGGTGGAATGCTAATGTTCACTTTTCCACCTCCGTAAACAATACTCGTTGTATTTCCATTCGCTCCGGAGTAATCCACCAATACGGTTCCATCAGACCAACTTGTCTGCACACCAACCAAATTTTGCCAATTTGACCACTGATCATTCACTCCAATCAATGCTTTCGATTCTCTTTCAATCACCAAGGCATCAGCAGCCTGCCAACGAATAAGGTAGTTTCCTTGCTTAAAATGTAAATTCTGATGGCACCAAAGTAAATTTTCTACGTCACTGTCCAACGGTAAATTCGACAAGGAAGTAGGTTGATGCGAGAAACGATTCCCGTTATAACCGATTGAAAATAAATCTTCAAAAAAGAGTTGTGGCGCACCATCTAAAGACAGCACAATGGCATGTGCAACCGAATTCCTGCCATCATTTGGTTCAATATGTGGACTTAATTCAGATCCAGTATTCCAACCCGTATAATTTCCTTGACTATTCAACGTCGGCCTAAAAGTGTCATGATTATTTACAAATGGCACGGTGCGACCACGATTCAGTTGTTGTTGCCCGGGCATTGTCGCTAAATCGAAATTTCCATTTCCACTGACCATTGACGCCAAGGCAAAACGCAAATTAAAATCAAAGGTCCCAGCTCGGTTTTGAACAGCATCACACCAAGCGTCCAATTGCGCAGTACTTCCAACCCATTCGCCAACGGCGAACATATCAGCACCACCACTCGCATAAAGTGCGTTGTATTGTAAATTCCAAAGAAAATCCTCTGCTGTATAACTTGGGAAATGCTTGACAGCATCGATTCGAACACCATCCCACCCTACTTGTTTTTTATACCAAATCAGCCAATTCCGCATGTTTGAACGCATGTAGTCAGTGGATTGAGTAGGATTAAACGTGGCATTACTCGATAATCCGAAGGCATTGTTTTCATAGGATGCATCCGGACCCCAAAAAGGAGAATTAATGTCATTTGAGCAACATACATTCGAATTGTTAGGATAAAAATTCTGCCAATTTTTAGGAAACCTGCCTTCGCGAGCTAAATAATTACTTGCGGTTTCTGCGCTCGCAGGAGTTTTAAAACAGGTGTAGCGGAAATTTTTGTACTTATTGGTTTGACCATCGTCCATCGCTGAAGGATCTTGTCCACCGGCACCATTAGCACTGCCCGCATTTGAAACATGATTTAAGACAATATCTTGAATGACATCAATACCATTCGCATGCATCACTGCGATCATGCGCAGCAATTCATCTTTGTCCCCCATTCTTGTTTTCGTGGCGTTTTTTTGAAATTTATCACCCAAATCATAGTGGTCAAAGGGAGAATATCCAACACTATTGGTTCCATTGTTTTTAATTGTGGGAGGAATCCACACGGCATCAACGCCAAGCTCTTTTAATCTAGGGGCTAATTCTGTCAAATAGTTAGCCCATCCATTCGCATAATTGGTATTCCAATAATCCCACCAAAACGCTTGAAGCACCACTTGACGAGAAGTTGGATTTACTTGTCCATTCAAAACATTCAGCTGTGTCAAGCCGAATAAACACACACACAAAACAAAAATTTTCATAACTAAAGTTTTATAGTTCAGTTACATGCACTTCTCCAGCGTTAATGATAATCATTTCTCTCTTCACTAAGCACGTAACGTTAGTCGTTCCAATATTTTTAACACTCACCTTCATTTTATCGATCGCAATCTCCAAGGGAACTGTTTGATATAAAATTCTAAACGTATAGGAATCCCATGCAGTTGGGATCGTTGGATTGATTTCTAATCCGGATTCGTGTACACGGACACCTGCCATTCCTTCGACTACAGCCATCCATGTTCCAGCCATACTGGTAATGTGAAGTCCTTCGTCCGCTTCGTGATTGTAATCGTCAAGATCTAAACGAGAAGTTCTTAAGTACAATTCATACGCTTTCGCAAGATTTCCAATCTTCGCTGCAAGAATCACGTGAACACAAGGAGATAAGGAAGATTCATGTACCGTTTTCGGCTCATAGAAATCGAAGTTTTCACGAATGGTTTCAAGATCGAAGTGGTCTTCGAATAAATACAATCCCTGAAGGACATCTGCTTGTTTGATGAAGATTGAACGAAGAATGCGGTCCCAAGACCAATGTTGGTTAATTGGACGTTCAGTTAAAGGCAAATCATTCGCTGATAATTGTTCTTTATCCATGAATCCATCTTGTTGAAGGAAAATATTCGTTCCTTCTAAAACAGGGAAATAGACATTTTCGACAATGTGTCGCATGCCTTTGATTTCCTTTTCGGACATCAATTTATTGTTTGAACCACCAATTTCCTCATTTATTTTCAAACAGTAATCAATACACCAACGAGCGATGTAATTCGTATACCAGTTGTTGTTGACGTTGTTTTCGTATTCGTTTGGACCCGTTACACCAAGCATTACGTACGCTTGTTTGCTATCAGACCAGTTGAAACGCTGTGTCCAGAATCGTGCAATCCCTAAAAGAACTGGAAAACCATATTGTTTTAAATAATCGCGGTCTCCAGTGTGTCGCACGTAGTTGTAAATTCCAAAAGCAATGGCTCCATTACGGTGAATTTCTTCAAACGTAATTTCCCATTCGTTATGACATTCCTCCCCATTCATTGTCACCATTGGATAAAGCGCTGCACCGTCTTTGAATCCAAGTTTCTCGGCATTTTCGATGGCCTTATTCAAATGGTTGTAACGATAAACCAACAATTGACGAGAAATTTTCGGGTCTGCCGTTTTTAAATAGAACGGCAAACAATATGCTTCCGTATCCCAATACGTTGCACCACCGTACTTTTCTCCGGTAAATCCTTTCGGTCCGATGTTTAGTTTCGCATTTTTACCTGTATACGTTTGATACAGATGGAAAATATTAAAACGAATTCCTTGTTGAGCAGCCGTATCACCTTTAATGACGATATCCGCATTTTCCCAAATCTTCAACCACGCTTGTTCGTGGTCCTGACGCAATTTGTCAAATCCACCAGTGTATGCATCGCGCACTCTTGAAATGGCTTTTGCTGCCAATTCAAAATCAGAGTGATTCATCGTAGAAGTAATCGCTACATACTTTTTCAAGGTATAGGGAATACCTTTCTCTAAATAATGTTCAAAGTTATTTTCTACATAAAAATCGCGTTCCGCCACGTTCGGATGAATCGTCAATAATTCCGTGTCTTTCCAGAAGGAATAACGCATCGCTGTAGCAACAGAGAAATTGGTCTTTTTGGTACGTCCACAAATGATGCCTTTTTGTGCATCGACTTTGCGGCTATCCTCCAACCAGAAAAACTCATCGTAATTCGCATCATGGTTACTCACTTTTCCATCAAGGTATGGCGTGAATTTCACGTTTCCACTAAAGTTGATGGGAGTTACGGTATAAGAAATTGCAGCGATTTCTTCTTTCGCCATGGAACAAAAACGAATGGATTGAACCTCCAATTCTTTTCCATTTGACAAAATCACTTTAAAATGCCTTGTCAGTATCCCATGTTGCATGTCCAATTCTCTGTGAAAGGACTTTACTTCGCAGGTATTTAAATCCAAAAGAATTCCATCTACTTCGATGTTAATCCCGATCCAATTACACGAATTCAAAACTTTGGCGAAGTACTCTGGATATCCATTTTTCCACCAACCTACACGTGTTTTATCTGGGTAATAGACACCACCGACATAGCTTCCTTGCAAGGAATCCCCTGAATAATGTTCCTCAAAATTAGCACGTTGTCCAAAGGAACCGTTACCAATACTAAAGATACTTTCCGCTTGTTTTTGTTTGCTAGAATCAAACTTATTTTCAATTATTTTCCAAGCATCGATTTCAAACAAATTACGCATACGCTTCTAAACTAAATTCGGTTAAATCATTAAAATATGTGTCCGCCATTTCAGCGATGTTTGGATTCCCTACCGCTATTGTGATGAATCCACCAGCTTTGGCAGCTGTTATCCCGCTTGCCGCGTCTTCAAATACGATGCATTCTGCTGGTGCTAAACTCAAGGCTTTTGCACCGTTTAAAAACACTTCTGGATGCGGTTTTGGGTGATTTACTCCGTTTCCATCGATTACGACATCAAAAAAGTGATCAATCTTCAACAACTTCAGGATGAAATTGGCATTCTTACTAGAAGATCCGATGCCTAATTTGATTCCTTTGGATTTGGCTTCTTGCAACAAACTCAATACGCCCGGAAGGAGATCCGTTTGGTTCAAGTCCTGAATCGAATCGACATAAAAGTCATTTTTACTGATGAGGAGTTCATTAAATTCTTCTGTGGAAATGGTTTTAGCACCAAGTTCGAGAATCTTTTTGAGTGAATCCACTCTACTGACACCTTTTAGTAATTCGTTGTGTTCTTCTTCAAAGTCAATCCCCAAGGAATTTGCTGTGCGTTTCCATGCGATAAAATGATTGTGTTCGGTTGTCACAATGACACCGTCTAGATCAAAAATGAGTGCTTTTAGTTTATCCATGAATGGCATTTTTATCCGTAATGAACAGATTACAGATTCCGGCAATTAGAAGTGCCGTTCCCGCCAACAGCATTGGTGCAATCGCTGACGTACCAAAAAATTGAGAGAGGAAATTGATTCCTCCTAGCGCAGCACAAATTTGAGGAATCACAATGAACATATTAAACAATCCCATCATCAATCCCATTTTTTTCGCATCCACTGAACTCGAAAGCATGGCATAAGGCATGGAAAGAATACTTCCCCAAGAAATACCGATTAATGAAAAGCAAATCCAAAGATAAGATGGGTCTGGAATAAATTTCATGTAAATAAATCCAATTCCACCCAATACAAGGGATGAAAGATGGATGAACTTTCGATTCACGCTTCTTTTGGCAGAATAAAAAACAACAATTAAGGCGAAAGCCATTGAGCTTAATCCATAAACCCCCATGTCAGAACCAACTTGGTCAGCAGCGTTTTGATATACGCCATTCAAGTGCTCAAATTCCAGTTTTTGTGAGGAAATCTCTAAGTTGTATTCTGTTTTATTAGGTGCAGGTGCATGAAAAACATAATCAGTCAGTGCTGGAGTAGCCATGCTCCACATAGTAAAAAAGGCAAACCAACTAAAAAATTGAATCAAACCTAATTTCAACATGTTTGAGGACATGCTTGAAATAGATTGAATAAAATCCTTGAAAAAAGAACCATTTTTGTTCTCTTCTTTCAGTAATTCTTCATTTTCAGGTGGGTATTCTTTTGTTGTAATTACCGTATAGATTATACTCGCTAAAAAAACAAAGGCTCCAATAGCAAATGCAACTTTGACATTTAGCGGAATCCCCTGCTCAGTGGGATCGTCTTCTAATCCTAATTTTGTCAACATCCAGGGAAGATTTGAAGCAATCCACGTTCCAATCCCAATGATGAGCGTTTGTATCACAAAACCATATGACCTTTGTTTTTCAGGGAGTTGATCTGCCACAAGTGCGCGAAATGGTTCCATGCTAATATTAATGGAAGCATCTAGAATCCAAAGAAAACCGGCAGCAATCCACAAGACAGAAGAATAAGGAACAAAAAACAGTGCCAAGGAACTTAAAATAGCACCAATTAAAAAGTAAGGTTTTCTTCTCCCAAAACGTGCAGACCACGTTCGATCAGATAAAAACCCAATAATTGGTTGGACCAAAAGTCCAGTCAGAGGTGCAGCAATCCACAGTCCTGGAATCTCTTCAGGAGATGCTCCCAATGACTGAAAAATGCGTGACATGTATCCCCCTTGCAAGGCAAATCCAAATTGGATGCCTAAGAATCCGAAACTCATGTTCCAGATTTGCCAAAAAGATAAGTTTGGTTTCGTACTAGTCATGGTTTAGGTATTTGACTTATATTATTTATAATAAACTTGGTAACCCCAAGGACCCAAAGCAACTTTGTTTGAGTCTAGAAGTGTTTTCTTTTTACCAGAGAATAAATCTGTGTATTCACCTGAAATGTTTTTAGAATTAAAAGTGAACTCAGACTTTTTGTTAGTGAGATTCAAAACTGTAATCACTTGATGACCGTTTGATTCTCTGATATATACCAATTGTTCTTTTGGATTTGTCGTCTCAACGAATCTCGCTTGATTGGTTCCGTCATTTACCCAAAGTGCGTCATTCGTTTGATGTAATTTCAGCAACTTCGTGTAGAAGGGAACTAGGTCCATTTTTTTCCACTCGATGCTGTCTTTGTCGAAGAATTTCAAACGACGATCAAGAGATGTTTCTTGTCCATTGTACACCAACGGCATTCCTTCAATCGTTGCTGCTAAAACAGCCAAAGCAAAGCGCGCATCACCCATTCGTTCCATTTCTGTTCCATTCCATGAGTTTTCATCGTGGTTGGAGGTGAAATTCATACGGAAAGCGTTACCCGGATATTTATTCGTTTTCACGTATTCTTGAATGGCTGTGGCATCTTTTTTACCTTTCGCCACATCGTTCATGATGTGGTGAAAATTCCACCCATATGTCATTTCAAAGGCATCGTGCAATGGAACTTCCTCTGCTTCCGCTAACATAAAGATTGGCTTCACTGCTTGTAATTCTACACGTACTTCCATCCAGAAGTCCATTGGAACCCAACCTGCAACATCACAACGAAAACCGTCAATGTTCGCGTCGGTCAACCAATACTTCATGGATTTGATCATTTCTGAGCGCATAGCTGGATTGTCATAATTCAAATCAGCAACATCCCACCAATCTGTACCGATGGTTGGTTGAACATTTCCGGTTGAGTCGAGTGTATACCAGTCAAGATGTCCTTCTTCTAACCAAACATTATCGGGAGAAGAGTGATTCGCTACCCAGTCAATGATAACGTACATTCCTAATTCATGTGCTTTATTTACCAAGGCTTTGAAATCATTTAAGTCCCCAAATTCACGGTTCACTGCTTTGTAATCTTGTACCGCGTAATAGCTCCCAAGAGATCCTTTGCGGTTTTTCACACCAATCGGATGAATAGGCATCAACCACAAGATGTCCACACCCATAGATTTTAAACGTGGAAGTTGTTTCGTTACTTGGGCAAATGTTCCATCCTTGGAAAATTGACGTACATTGATTTCATAAATCGTTGCATTTTGAGCCCAATCTGGCGTATTTCGTTGCGCAATCGATGAAAAAGCAAGGAAAGACAATGCGGTAAAAAGTATGGATTTTAACATGATTTCACAGTTTGACGGTTAAGGATATAATTCAGGTGGTAATTTACAAGTCCAGTTATGGGTTTCTGAATAATGGATGTCACAGTAACATTTAATTCTCTTGCTGCTTTATCCAACTCCGCTTCAAATATTTTGGAAAGAGATCCAACGAAGTGTACTTCTGTATTTTGGAAATTTTCATAGCAACAAACATGTACTTCCATGAATTTCTTAAATCCAGCATAAACCATTTCACTAAAGAAAGGCTCATCTTTATGTTTCGCGATGAACGGCATAAATGATGCAATGTATACATTGGCATTCGGCTCACGGTAAACATGATTCACGATTTGATCTTTATCTAATTGATACGTTGCAATAAAATCCGCTTCGACGTGAGCAGGAAGTTTATGGTACAAGAAATTACTCAATAATTGTTTACCGAAATAACTACCACTTCCCTCATCGCCAAGAATGTATCCTAACGCTGGAACAACTTCGCTTAATTCTTCACCGTCAAATAGACAAGAATTGGAACCTGTACCGATGATGCATGAAATGGCTGGATTACCTGAATACGTCGCATACGCACATGCAAGCAAATCGTGATCAACCACAATTTCTGAATTTGTAAAAATTCTTTTGAGTCCGATTTCAACAATTTTATTCATTTCTTCGCTTGAACATCCAGCGCCATAGAAATAAACCCCACGGACTTCATCGGCAACTGCGAGGATGTCCACTTGTTTCTTTAATTCCGTTTCAATCAAATCGGATGAATGAAAATATGGATTAAAGCCCATTGTTGAATAAAAACTTTGGTTATTTTTGCTATCAACTAAAACCCAATCGCTTTTTGTTGAACCACTTTCTACTATAAAATACATATCTCTAAAATGATAATTTGAGTCTTTGTGTCATTTTTACACTTTCCAAATATATACAAAATCCTTCTTTCGTGCATAATAATCTTAAAAAAATAGGTTCTGAATTAAATCCAAATGTCTCTGTAGACTGTGTGATTTTTGGATTCGACTTGGAAAAATTAACCGTCCTCGTTATTGACCGTGGAGAGAATTCTGCTGAAAAAGGACCTCGTTTGGCCTTGCCGGGAAACCTCATCTACGACAATGAGAATTTAGATCAAGCTGCAAGCCGTGTTTTGGACGAACTTACTGGATTAAAAGACATTTACCTCGAACAAGTTGGTGCTTTTGGTGATCCCTTTCGCATTCACAAGGAATCTGACCGCGAATGGTTGAAGTCCATCAGGGCGCAACCGGATGCACGTGTAATTACCGTAGCCTATTTTTCCTTGGTGAAAATTGAAGATTATTTGCCTCACGCATCTTCTTTCGCGAAAAATGCAGGATGGGCGCCTGTGAATGAAATTTCTGAATTAGCCTTTGACCATTTCGAAATCCTCCAAACTGCAAAGGAAAAATTGAAGCAGAAGATCAAAATTCAACCCATTGGATTTAACCTGTTGCCTGAAAAATTCACCTTGAGTCAACTGCACCGTTTGTACGAAAGTATTTTGGATAAACCCTTGGATAAAAGAAATTTCCGTCGTAAAATTCAAAAATTAAACATCCTTTCTAACTTAAAGGAAAAACAACGTGGTGTCCCACACAAACCTTCTTCTTTATATGAATTTAACGAAGAAAAATACCAAGAACTCACCCAAATGGGCTTCGATAATTTCGGGTTCTAACTCTACTTTTTTTCTTCTTGCCAATAATTTTGTAAGTTTACTCGTTAAGTAGTTACTGTTTTTTTTTCTTGGACATGTAACTTTTGATAAGTTCAATTTGTTTTAACTGTAATACTACAATTTTGACTAGTGCTGAATACAATCATTCCGTAGAACAAATAAGCGATTCATTGTTTCGCTTTGCCGTTCATTTTCTGAAGGATTCGGAAGATGCTCAGGATGTTGTTCAAGATGCATTTGAAAAATTGTGGTTAAATAGAGAAAAAGTAGAGAAAGAAAAAGTGAAATCTTGGCTTTTTACCTGTGTGCACAACGCGATGTTGAATCAGTTACACCGGAAAAAAACACAGAAGCTTCACTTAGATTCTATGGCTAAATCTGGATTTGAAAAACCAGATCAATCCTATGAATCGAAGCAGGTGATCGATTTAATGGTCGCATCCCTTCCTCCCCTACAGAAAAGTATTCTCTTGTTACGCGATTTGGAAGGATATACGTACGAAGAAATTGGGGACATGCTCAGCATTCCCTCAGCTCAAGTAAAAGTATATTTATTCAGAGCGCGTTTGAAATTAAAAAAACAGTTAAAAGGAATTTTTGAACTTGCCTAATGCAACCGACACACGAAAACATTGATCGCTGGCTATTTGACTACACAGAAGGAAATCTTTCTGCGGAGCAAGAACAGCAATTAGAATTGTTTCTGATGAATCATCCGGACCTTGAATTGGATATGGATGCATGGGAAATGTCCAAAGTGGATGTGGCTCCCATGGTTTTCGAACGCAAAGAACTACTCTACAAAAAACGATCATACAAACCTGCGTTGGCGCTATTGAGCCTCTTGATTCTTTTCACCACTGGAATTTCTCTTTTGTATTCGAACCAAAAACAAGAAACACAGACAACTTCGATAAATGCACAAAGTGGTAAAAAGAACACAGCGCGCACTGAACAAAAAATAGCCAACACAACGATAAAAAGAACTGAATCTGATCAGTCTGTTTCTTCTGTTAACGGACCATCACTCTATACGCCTGTTTCTACTCCTTATGAAACGACAAGGAATACGACTGATCATCTTTCTTTGAATGCTTCAACTGAACAAAGCTCCTTGTCTCGAGTTGAATTAACGAACGAAACGACACATCCTGTTGCGGAAGATCCTTCAGATTACAGGTTGTCCAATTCGCAAATTCCCATTTCTACCATGGAATTTGAACGAATCAACCTTCACGCATTGAAAGGTATGCATGTCGGTGGATACCGTACCGATTTCAAAAACGAAGCGTTAAGTTTAAATGCAGAACTGGATGCAGCCGTAATTAGTTTAGGGAACATCAAATTATTCAAAAAAATCGATCAGCTTTTATCGAAAGACATCGGATTAAGTAACAACCAAAGTTATGATTACACCATGCCTGGACAAAGCAATCTCGACTTAAACTTTAGTTCAGTTGGGACAACTTCACAGACACGTTTTCAGATGATTAGCTCCATTCGTTCTTTGGAAAATCCAGCCCAATTTAAACTAAATAACCAACTTTCCTTGGACGCTTACTCGAGAAACATGCGTTCGGGATTCGGAATTCAAGCAAACTACGATGACTTTAGTACAGGACTCATTCGAAACGGAACCGTTGCCCTGATTTTCTCACCTAAAATTGCCTTGTCGCGCAAAATCTCCTTGGAACCGGCTGTTCGATTCAAAATGGGAACACATACCTTGAACGAGCAGAAAATGGTGAATGAAAGTTCCGTTGAATACTACACAGGACAAGTAAACCAGTTTCAATTCGACCCGAATTTGGCCATCGGACGCACGCTTTGGTACCGAGATTTGGATGCTGGATTAACCATACACACGCCACTCTTTTTCTTGAGTGGACAAATCACAAACATTTTCAAACACAATGAAAATATTTTCTCTAATAACGGAGAGACCATGGCAGCGTCAAGAAACCTCAACCTCATCACTGGAACACAGTACATTTCAAGAAATGAAAAATTGATTTTTGCTCCCTACGCAATCTACCAACATTCCAATTACCAACAACAACTATTTGGTGGATTTACGTTTAAAGCAGGAAAAGCTCAACTCGGACTTTCCTACGGAAACTTAAACACAGGAAGCGTATCCTTCGGATATGTTGGAAAGAATTTTGCCTTGATCGGACAATCTGGTTTTGGCACTCTGGCGAGCACGAAACAACGAACTTACACACATCAATTAACCCTACGTATTCATTCTTCTGTTAGCAAAAAAGCACGCAGATACATCAGCCTATAACTACTACTATGAACTTAAAAAACCTCTTCCTACTTGGTCTTTTTTATGTGAGTTTTCATTCCATGGCTCAAGATCCAACCTTTACACAATTCTATTCAAATCCAGTTTATTTGAATCCTGCCCTTGCAGGATCAAGTGGCTGTCCGAGGATTGCATTGAATTACCGTAACCAATGGCCACAATTGACTGGGAATTACATTACCTATGCTGCCGCATACGATACCTACGCAAAGAATTTGTCCGGTGGAGTTGGCATCATGGCAATGCACGACCAACAAGGACAAGGAACGATTCAGACGTCTATGATTGCTGGTACCTATTCGTATTACTTAAAAGTAAATCGCAAATTCCGCATTATGTTCGGTGGACAAGCTGCGTATTTCCAAAAGTATTTAGATTGGAGTAAATTAACTTTTGGGGACATGATTGACCCACGAAGAGGTTTTATCTATCAAACCGGAGATGTTCCAAGAGGAAATGGTTCTCATGGATTCTTTGACGTTTCTGCTGGTATGGTTGGATTCACCAAAAACTTCTATTTTGGGGTTGCCGCGCACCATTTAAACCGTCCGGATGAGTCGATGATTCTTGGAGATTCCAGATTACCGATTCGCGTTACAGGACACATGGGAGCGAACATCAAACTTGGTCAACGTGGACGCTATTCAAGTAGTACTACTTTGATGCCAAATGTCATCTATCAATACCAGAATGGATTCCAACAGTTTAATATTGGCGCTTACTTGAAATACGAAGCATTTACGATTGGAGCGTGGTACCGCAACCGCGATGCATTCATTGTAAGTTTAGGAATCACCACAGAGAAATTCAGAATTGGCTACAGCTACGATTTAACGGTATCTCAATTAGGTGGTGTTACAGGTGGATCTCATGAAATCTCCATGGGAATCAACTTGAAATGCAAGAAACGAATTAAAGATTTCCGCGGCATTTCTTGTCCTTCTTTCTAAAACGTTCGTTTAGAATTTCTGATAAATCGGCAAGCGCATAAAGGTTTGCTCGAAATATGGACTACGGCTGTAGATGAAATACAGTTGATCCCATTCGGAATTTCTAAATTTCTCATCCGTTGCTTTGCGCAGTTGGTATTCTTCCTGTAATTGTGGATTCTTCGCCAGAATATCAGCGATTTGATCCTTGAATACATAGTTTGAGAAATATTCCTTTTGCTGTAAATACGAATCAAAGAAATTCCATGTCAAATAAGAATCCTCCGCTCTCGGTTGCAAGGATGCATGAATAAACAGCGCCGCATCTTGTTGACTTGGAACAAGAATATCTCCCGGCTTCAAATCAATTGCGCGCTCGCTCTCCCCTACTTCAATCTGAGACAATTTAAAATGTCCCTCGTAAGGTTGAGCCGGACTTTTGTACGATTTCACCGAGAAAACATGCAAGGTGTCGATGGACGCTGATGTCAAGGTTTCAAAAAGGACATGGTTTGCAGTTAAACGATCGATGACTTCCTGTTCTTGTCCACCAACGACGTAGTATTCCGGAACGGAAACAGAATCCTTGGGGATGTACGTTTTAAACCAAGGAATCATGCGTTCGTAAGGTTTGGTTCGGTCATAGGTCAATTCTTTTAATCCAGTGATGGGATGCAAGGGAAACGAATGCTCGTAGCCTTTGAATGAAATCGAATCCGCTTTTTCCGTGAGTTGATAGTTGAAAGCATATTGATGCAGGTTTCTTGCCCACAATTTAGCAGCACTGCGCTTTGCTTCGATTTCTAGCGCGTTTACTGTCGTAAATGAAATGATTCCCTCCATGAAAGCCAAGGTCGCTTGTACGCGTTGCGGAAATGGTTTTAACATGTGTGTTTCGACCGTAAAACTAATCGAATGAAACAGTGACGCGTATCCCATTGCGTAACGCGGCAAATCATTGAAAGCATGGATTCCTTGCGCAGGTGTCTCTCCTTTCAATTCCACGTAGGGAAATAAGTCCCAACCGTGTTGTTTGACATTCGCTGTTAGATACGGAATGCATTTTTCGTAGGTCAATTCATTCATTTGTGGGGACATGCGCTCTTTCATCGAAGCGATGTACGTCAGGGTGTATTGGTAGTCGGCGCCGTTGGACACATGGTTATCGATGAACACATCTGGATCCAAGGAATGAAAGATTTTCGCAAACGTAAACGCATTTTTCGAATCCATTTTGATGAAATCGCGGTTCAGGTCGAAATTGCGGGTGCTTCCACGGAAACCGTATTCCTCTGGTCCATTTTGGTTCGCACGACTCGTCGAAGATCGGTTCATCATTCCCCCGACATTGTACGCTGGAATAAACGCAATCACCGGTAATTTGTCGCCATTTTTCGATTCCAAGGGTTTTCCTTGTGCGATCCATTGGTCCAACCAAATCAAACAGGCATTGATGCCATCCGGTTCTCCGGGATGAATCGCATTGTTGATGAGAATCGTTGTTCCAGCATGCGCTTTCGCAAAAGTACGTGTGGAATCTTTCCCTCCGTTGATGACAAACACGTAAATGGGCAATCCGTAATCCGAGGGTCCCATGTTGTACAGGGAAAGTTCCTTGTGCGCTTTATCCAATTTGCTGAGGTGGTCAATTAACTCCGGATAAGTAGGAGAAGTGTTTCCTGTCCAGTTGGATTGTGAAAAACTCAGCTGGCTTATAAACAGCATGAGCAAAGAAGCAAAACATTTTTTCATGGAATCATTTGTTAGACAGTTTCATAACGAATGGGTAATCGCAGATATGAACTGCACGGTTTCCTGTCATGAATAGCAGGATCCCAATTCGGCATAGCACGATATAATTTAATGGTTGCATTTACGATAGACGGACAATCTATCTCATCTATGTTTTCAATGAAAAAATCATCGATAGAACCATCTGAATGAACGACAAAACACATGATCACTCGCTCTGTATATTTACCATCTTTTTGCCCATCTCTGAATTCCATAAATGAATCTGGGAATTCAATCATTTTATTGATAAAAAGAGAAAGTTTATCATATCCACCTGGAAATTCTGTATCAACATAAGACTCGTCATCCTCCTTTTCCCCTGTTGAAGGAGTATGCTTACGCGTAGGGATAAAGTTTTGATAAATCATTTGATCCGCATTGACTTCACGCGACTTCAAAAGTTCTTTCTTCGCTTCGGTTAAACCCGGATACCACATCATCCATGAGGATCGATCGTGCAATTGATAAACCAGTAAAAATCCTTTTCCGATTCCCAACATCTTCAAGTTCAGGATTGCTTTTTTGTGCGGAATGTCTAATTGCACATACCCCATCTTCTTTTCGTATTCAGCGGACTTATATTGCTCAACAACTTGTTTGAAGTTCAGAGCGAGAATTTTTGAAGGAATTTTTGACTTCCCTATATCGGCAAAAGAAAAATCAGCGGACAATTGAATAATGTTCAATTCTTCCTTCAAACTTGGGTTCTTGAACTGATTGTTTACGAATCGCTTATTTTGATAGTGTTCCTTTACAAAATACCAAGAAGAATCCATTTGGAAATTCAGGTAAGGATGTCCTTGGTGATTTTCCACAAAAAACCGATACGTATACGCCGAATCTTTTGGAGTCGCCATGGCATTCATGGAAATGAAAATAACGGCAATGATTAGAATCGATTTTAATTTCATCTTATCAAAAATTAGTGTTCTTCTAACAAATCTGGTCTGCGCTCTTTGGTGCGCTGGTACGCTTGTTCCTCTCGCCAGCGATCAATTTCCTTTTGATTTCCCGAAAGCAACACATCCGGCACTTTCCATCCCTTAAATTCAGGTGGACGTGTAAAAACCGGCGGAGAAAGTAAATTATCTTGAAAACTATCCGTTAAGGCAGACGTTTCATCGTTCAGAACTCCTGGAATGAGTCGAACCACCGCATCTACGACAACCGCTGCTGCTAATTCTCCACCCGAAAGCACATAAGAACCGATGGAAATTTCTTTCGTGATGTAATGCTGACGTATGCGGTCATCCACGCCTTTGTAATGTCCGCACAGAATCATGATGTTTTCACACAGCGACATTTGATTGCAATCGTTTTGATCCAAGACTTTTCCATCCGGCGTCATGTAGATGATATCGTCATAGCTACGTTCGGAAGTCAATTTTTCAATCAAGGCAGCAATTGGTTCGATGCTCATCACCATTCCTGCTCCTCCTCCGTATTGGTAATCGTCTACATTTTTATGTTTATCCGTAGAGTAATCACGAATGTTGTGCACGTGAATTTCCACGTGTCCTTTATCTTGAGCTCTCTTCATAATGGAAGCCGCGAAGGGACTTTCCAATAATTGAGGCAAAACAGTAAGTATATCGATGCGCATAGAACAAAGATAGGGCTTTCCTTGAAAAAGGAAATTCTTGTTTGATCAGGACAAAAAAAGCGCTGCGAAAAAGGCTACTTTGGGAAAATAACTACCTTTGTAGACAAATTCAACTCATGATTCAGTTATCCGAACGATTATTAGCAATGGAAGAGTCTGCAACCATTGCCATGTCAAGAAAAAGCAGAGAATTAAAAGCGCAAGGACTCGATGTTATTTCATTGTCCCTTGGAGAGCCTGACTTTCATACGCCACAATTCATTAAGGATGCTGCGGTGGAAGCAATGGAACAAAATTATACGATATATACGCCTGTTCCTGGATACGATGATTTACGTGAGAGCATTTCAGAGAAGTTTCGTCGCGATAACAATTTGACGTATGATAAAAGTCAAATCGTTGTTTCAACTGGTGCAAAGCAATCCATCGCGAATGTCGTGTTGAGTTTGATTAACCCTGGAGACGAAGTCATCATTCCTGCACCGTATTGGGTTTCCTATTTGGAAATCGTGAAAGTTGCGGAAGGAGTTCCGGTCGTAATCAACGCGGGAATCGAAAAAGACTTTAAAATTTCCGGAGCAGATTTGGAAGCAGCGATTACACCGAAAACGAAGTTGTTCATGTTCTCGACGCCTTGTAATCCAACGGGATCTGTGTACACGAAAGAAGAATTACAAGACATCGCAAACGTCCTTAAAAAATACCCACACATCGTTGCGATGAGTGACGAAATCTATGAACACATTAACTTCATCGGAAAACACGAGTCCTTGGCTCAATTTCCGGAAATCTATAACCAAGTGGTGACAGTCAATGGTGTGTCGAAAGCATGGGCCATGACAGGCTGGCGCTTGGGATACATTGGTGCTCCGAAAGAAATTGCTGCTGCTTGCGATAAAGTTCAAGGACAGTTTACTTCTGCAACGTGTTCCATCACCCAACGTGCAGCGATTGCAGCCATGAAAGCAGATCCTTCTGTGTTAAAAGACATGATTGCTGCATTCAAAAGCCGACGCGAGTTGGTCTTGAAAGGACTTGCGGAAATTCCGGGATTGATTTCCAATCAACCTGGTGGCGCATTTTACGTCTTCCCTGATTGTTCATCATACTTTGGTAAGAAATATGGTGATAAAACCATCCATAATTCAGATGAACTTTGTCTGTACTTATTAGAGGAAGGACTTGTTGCATTAGTCGGTGGTGAATCCTTCGGTGCTCCGAATTGCTTCAGAATTTCCTACGCTGCATCCGAAGAAACATTAACAAAAGCGCTTTCTCGCATGAAAGAAGCGTTAGCAAAACTGAACTAGTGAGTTACACGGATTTATTTCATTCATTCTCCAGCAAACGGATCTTGGTCATCGGTGATGTGATGTTGGACGCCTATCTCATGGGGACTGTCAATCGCATGAGTCCGGAGGCGCCTGTTCCCGTTGTCGACCTGATGAAAAAAGACGAACGCATCGGTGGAGCAGGAAATGTTGCCTTGAACTTAGCTGCCTTGGGCGCGAGTCCAATTATCTGTAGCGTCATTGGAGCAGATTCAGAAGGCGAACGATTGCTTCATTTGTTTCAAGAAGCGAACATCTCTACGGAAGGAATTTACGCCTCTTCCAACAGGATTACCACGGTTAAAACACGTGTTTTATCGAATAATCAACAACTGTTGCGCATCGACTCGGAGGATACGTCCCTGATTTCGAAAGAAGAAGAAACACAGCTTTACCAACAAATTGAGCGCATCGTCGAGCAAGGAATCGATGGAATTATTTTTGAAGATTACAACAAAGGCGTTTTGACTTCATATTTGATTTCTTCGGTGATGATCTTGGCGAAATTCCACGGAATCCCCACGAGCGTTGACCCGAAAAAAGACCAATTCTTTTCCTACCGCGGATGTACCTTATTCAAACCGAATTTGAAGGAGTTGAAAGAAGGATTAAAAGTTGAGTTTGATTTCAAAAATGACAAAGATTCCTTTTTAAAGGCCGTTGTTGAATTGGAAGAAAGACTGGAAAATGAAATTTCCTTCATCACCCTTTCCGAATACGGCGTGTTTATTCAAGCGCAGGGAACGCCACATTTTATTCCCGCACATTTGCGCAACATCGCGGATGTTTCCGGCGCTGGCGATACAGTTATTGCTGTTGCGACACTTTGCCTAGTTGCAGGTGCATCAGCCGCTGAAATCGCTGCTATTGCAAATATAGCTGGTGGACTAGTATGTGAGCAACCGGGTGTTGTCAGCATTGAAAAAGAACGATTATTGAACGAAGTAAACAATCTCTTATAAACATGGAACCTAAAGTGGTTAAACCCTACAATACCGACAAATCGAAAAAAGAGGAAGTTGCGCAAATGTTCAATAACATTTCGGCGAATTACGATTTTTTAAATCACTTTCTTTCCCTTGGTATTGACCACATTTGGAGAAGAAGAGCGGTAAAGGAACTGAAATCCATTCAGCCAAAGAAATTATTGGACATCGCTACAGGTACGGGAGATTTTGCCATCGCTTGCTTGAAACTAAATCCTGAACACATCATTGGATTAGACATTTCCTCCGGAATGTTGGAAGTCGGAAAGCAAAAGATGATCAAACGCAAGCACGACCACATCATTTCCATGCAACTTGGTGACTCTGAAAATTTACCCTTCGCGGATGGTGAATTTGACGGACTCACTGTTGGATTCGGGGTGCGCAACTTCGAAAACCTTGAGAAAGGACTTGGTGAAATGTTACGCGTATTGCGTCCAGGTGGAAGAGCCGTGATTTTGGAATTTTCCAAACCGAAAATGTTCCCCATCAAGCAATTGTTCAATTTCTACTCGAAGTATTTTATTCCATTCTTTGGGAAACGCATTTCAAAGGACGAACGTGCTTACGCATATTTACCCGAAAGCGTTGCTGCTTTTCCAGAAGGAAAAGAAATGCAAGCGGTCATGGAAAAAGTTGGCTACACCTCTGTGAAAATCATTCCATTGAGCGGTGGAATTTCAAGTATTTACATCGGGACAAAAAATTAAAGCAACAAAGTCCATAAGTTGACGTTATACACTGCATGAAGCGCATTCTTATTCTCTTTTTACTGATTCATTCTTTTGGCTTTTCACAAAAGGCGAAGCAACAATTGTACAAAAACTTTGATAAGCGACTGATTCATTTTGGATTCATGCTTGGCGTCAATTCCTCCGATTTCAACGTGTATCCAAAGGTGAATGCTTACGAACAATATGGAATCACATCGATTTCAAACGACGCACAACCGGGTGGACAATTAGGCATTTTGACCACGGTAAAATTAGGAACACCAACCATTCGTTTTCGCTTCATTCCTACCCTATCCTTTCAAGAACGCGTGTTAAATTACACAAGCATCGACACCTTTAATTTCCCAAAAGGAATTGGACAACAACGCATTAACTCGACGAATTTAGATTTCCCCATGATGTTGCAATTTCGCACACGTCGCTACAATAATTTCACGGCCTATTCCTTAATTGGGATGCAATATTCCATGGACTTGCAATCCCAAGAAGATGCCTCGCAAAACTTCTATGATCCTTTTATCAAAATCAAGCGCAACGATTGGCAAGGACAGATCGGGGCTGGAATTGAATTTTTCGCTCCATTTTTTAAATTCGGAATGGAACTAAAATACTCCCAAGGATTTAAGAATAGTTTTATCCAGGATTTCACGACAGTCGCCAATCCAATTGATCGTTTATATAACCGCGGATGGACTTTTTCCATCATATTTGAAGGATAATGAACGAACTTAATTTTTCTTGTACCCCTGAAGAAGCTAAAGATGCTGCGTATTTAGAAAACCGTATTCGTCAAGAGTTAGGGATTTCTAAAACACAAAAATTAAACTATCGTTGGCGCAAGCGCAGTATCGATGCGCGAAATAGACACATCAAAGTCAATGCATCGTTTGAGGCGTGGGTGGATGAAGAAGTCAGTCCACGCTTTGACTCCTATCAATTCCCAACGGTCAAAGACGCCGAAGAAATTCACATCATTGGCGCTGGTCCCGCAGGACTCTTCGCAGCACTGGAAGCCATCTTGAATAACAAAAAACCCGTGCTTTTTGAACGCGGAAAGGATGTTCGAAACCGCCGTCGTGATTTAGCACAATTAACCAAAGCTTCGATTTTAAATCCAGAATCGAATTATTGTTTTGGAGAAGGTGGCGCTGGAACCTACTCCGACGGAAAGCTCTATACACGTTCCAAAAAACGTGGCGATGTGCAAAAAGTCATGCAGTTACTCGTTCAGTTTGGCGCGACAGAAGACATTCTAGTGGATGCACATCCGCACATTGGAACGAATAAACTTCCTCAGTTGATTGTAGCAATTCGCGAACAAATCATCGCTTGTGGTGGCGAAATTCATTTTGAACACAAGTTAACGGATGTACTCGTTGAACATGGTCGCATCGTTGAATTGGAATTGAATGGACAGCAAAAAGTACGTGTTTCGAACGTGATTTTAGCCACAGGTCATTCCGCAAGGGACATTTTTCACTTGTTGCACAAACGACACATCGAAGTCAAAGCCAAACCTTTTGCGTTAGGCGTTCGTGTGGAGCACACACAAGCATTTATCGACAAATTGCAATACCACGGACGTTTAAACGACGAATTCCTTCCTCCTTCCTCCTACTCGTTGGTGACGCAGGTTGACGGACGAGGCGTTTACTCGTTTTGCATGTGTCCAGGTGGAATTATCGCTCCCTGTGCAACCGATGAACAAGAAGTAGTTACGAATGGCTGGTCACCATCCAAACGCAATAATCCCTTTTCGAATTCAGGAATTGTGGTGAGCATCGATCCGACAGATTTTTCCAATCCAGAACATCCATTTGTGTGTTTGGAATTTCAACAATCCATTGAAAAAGCAAGTTGGGAAGCCGCCGGAAGAACGCAAAAAGTTCCCGCGCAATGCTTAAAAGACTTTGTTCAACAGAAAAAATCCACTGAATTTCCAAGGAGCTCCTATCAACCAGGAATTATCAGCGTTGAGATGGATGAGATATTCCCTTCGTTTGTGATCGACCGACTTAGAAAAGCATTCATCGACTTCGATAAGAAAATGCCGGGATTCGTCACAAATGATGCGGTGATTCACGCACCAGAATCCAGAACCTCTTCCCCGGTATTGATTCCTAGAGATCCGGAAAGCTGGCAACACATCAGTGTTTCCAACTTGTATCCATGTGCAGAAGGCGCTGGATATGCTGGTGGCATTGTGTCCGCAGCCATTGATGGAATGAACTGCGTTTCCAAGATTTGTCAGAAAGAAGCCTAAAAAGCGAATCTTTTCGAATAATTGCCCCTTTAACCTTTTTCGGAACGTCCCTTTGTGTAACTTTGTTGCATGAAACGAGTGGTTGTTGGACTTTCTGGTGGCGTTGATTCCAGTGTAAGTGCTTTGTTGTTACAAGAACAAGGTTACGAGGTCATTGGCATGTTTATGCGCAATTGGCATGATGAATCGGTGACTTTATCGGATGAATGTCCGTGGATTGATGATTCCAACGACGCGCTTTTAATCGCCCAGCAACTTGGGATTCCGTTTCAAGTCATCGATTTAAGCGAAGCGTACAAAAGTCGCATTGTCGATTACATGTTCATGGAATACGAGCGCGGAAGAACCCCTAATCCAGATGTGCTTTGTAACCGAGAAATCAAATTCGATGTGTTTCTTCAAGCAGCTATGGAATTGGGCGCGGACTATGTAGCAACCGGACATTATTGTCAAAAACAGGAAAATCCAGATGGCACGTTTAGTTTACTTGCTGGAGCGGATAAAAACAAAGATCAATCGTATTTTCTGTGTCAGATCAGTCAGGAGCAACTTTGCAAGGCACTCTTCCCGATTGGTGCATTAGAGAAATCTGAAGTACGTGAAATCGCGCTAAAACACGATTTAGTTACTGCAACCAAAAAGGATTCACAAGGACTGTGTTTCGTCGGTAAAATTGCCCTACCGACCTTCCTGCAACAGCAGTTAGCACCGAAGCAAGGAAACGTGATGGAGATTCCGATGGACATGCCACAATTTCTCGCGTATGCACACATTCCAAGAGATGAGGAGCATATCGAACAATTAGCTGCTCCCTTTGAATACCAAGAATCCGACGGACAAAAAGTAACGACGCATCAAGGTGCGCATTATTACACGGTAGGTCAACGCAAAGGATTACACATTGGCGGTCGTCCTGAACCGAGTTTCGTGATTGGCATCAATACCGAAACAAATTCCGTTTATTCGGGACAAACAGATGAGCACCCTGGATTGAATCGCATCGCGTTAAAATTGGAGGCAAGCACCTTGAATTGGATCATTCGTTCCGAGGTATTTGATGCTGAAAATCGCTTAAAGTGTCAAATGAGAATACGCTACCGACAAGCCTTACAATCAGGGACTTTGATTAAGAAAAATGAAGAATACTACATTCTTTTCAATGACTTACAAAAAGGAATTACACCAGGACAATTTGCAGCGTGGTATCAAGATGGTGTATTGATTGGATCCGCCGTTATTGAGCATTAAAAAAGCCTTCCATTTCTGAAAGGCTCCTTTACTTATAAATAATCTTCTTATTAATTGAGAATCAAGTCGAACGATTTTTGTTCATCTTGAATTTTGTATTCAGCGAATACGATACTGTCTAGTAATTCTGCTACTTCAAAAACATTCATTGGACTATTCGTTCCTAATTCTCTGTGTTGAGATAGCTTCAATTTAGCTTGGCTAATTGATTTTGTTCTAAGGGATTGTAAAGAAGTTGTCATCGTTTTGTTGTTTGTTGAGAGCCTTTACGCCAAGAATCATTCCAAGGTTTCAAAACGAGTAAAATAATCGCGTGATTCATTAAATAAATAGACTTATTAACCTGTTTATCAATAGGTTAAAAATTTGATAAAAAACCACAAATTTCACTTGATAGAATTGTATCTTTGTGAAATGAAAGCTATTTCAATCCTACTTTTTATGGCATTGGTCCTAACTTCGTGTGAAGATAAGGCGAAAGATGTGGAAGTTTTTAATGAAAACCCACAGGAGGACCTCTCAAAATTACCCCTCAACGAATACGCAAAACGACATGTGGAGTCCAGTTTGTCGATTTTAGGAACAGAGAAATACGGATTAGAAATCATCAAGGGAAAACTAGATGCTGATGGAAAAGTAGATGCCATTATCGTTGTCAACCGCAAGCAATTTGCCATGGACGAAGCGATGAAATCCGAGAATCCGGCTAAATCCGCAGAGATGGCATTTATGGGCAATTACAATTACATCTTCTATTACGACGGTGGATTAAAGCTCATCTCCCCTCCTATTGCCATTCCATCTTCCGCTTTGGTTCCCTTAAAAGTAACTTTAGCATCCATAAGCGCGGAGTCTTACCAAGACATCCTCATCGATTACCGCATTCGCAACGCGAATTTCAGGGATGTATTCACGGTTTCCAATCACACACCACGAAAAGTGTTCGAATGGAAAACCTTTGACGGACTCGGAACAGACAAAACGGAGGCCTATACCTTCGAATATACCGCAGGGAAATATGGTCCAGAAAAGGACATCGTTTTGTACGAGTCGACCTTAGAGAAGCTTCCAGCCAATGCGGACAAAAACACCTACGAACCGAAAGTGACCAAGACATCCAAAGTAGCTTTTCACTTTTTCTATATTCCGCAGGAGCAGAAATACGGGATGTTAAAAAACAACTAAAGGCCGAGTTTCCCCGACCTTTAGCAATTTAATTCTCGCTTTTAGTTAAAACTGTCCGCGAAGGCTAATGATGAAATTTCTACCTGGTGCTGAAATGTTTGACGCATAACTGCGGTAGTTTTGATTCAAGATATTCTCACACGCTGCTTGAAGTGAAACATGTTGAGAGAAGGCATAATTCAAACGTGCATTCAAGGTATACCAACTTGGCATTCCCGAAGGAGTTGCATATGCGAAGTTATCCTCACCAATCATGTTGTAATCTGCGATTTTTTTCCATCCTGAATAGTTTACGAAAAATTCAGAACGAAATTTACCATTGACATAACCCAAGGATACTTTTCCAAATGTCGGTGGAATGTGATCCAATGGATAAGGAACGGAATCCGTTAAAATTCGACCATTCGTATAATTTACGGTCGCTAATAAATTGAAATGCTCATTGAATTTTGCATTCAACATTCCTTCAACTCCGAAGATTCTTGACTTCGCAGCATTCACTGTCGACATCACTTGGCTCAATTGTCCATCATACATGATTGAGTCTTGTCCGTCGAATGTTCCATTTTGAACCGTTAATCCATTCACTAAATACGTGTAGTAACCGTTAACTGATGCAGTTACTCCGGTTGCAACTAAACGAGAAACACCTATTTCAGCATTGTACGTGTATTCCGGTTTTAAATTTGCGTTTGGAACGACCACCTTACCCGGGACAGATTCAAACACTTTCGTCATGTCATCTACGTTTGGTGCACGGAATCCAGTTGAGCCCGTTAATGTAATTCTCCATTTATTGTTCGGCATGTAAATCAACCCAATATTTCCATTTAATGCGGAATTGTTTTGACTGATAGCGTTCACTGGAAGTGGGAAATACGTTTTATCGATAAATGTTGAAGAAAGTCCAACGTTTGAAAAACGAAGTCCGTCATTCAAGATCAATTTATCCGAAAATTCAATCGTATGTGTCGCGTATGCAGCAACGGATGTCATGGTTGATCCGCCATCAGGAAAACGTGTGTCCAAGCTTCCTGTTGTATCCGCAACGATGTCCTCAACGAATGCTGTTGAATTTACTTTGTTGTAAAATGCATCCATACCGTAACGCAATTCATTTCTACCGATTTTTTTCGTGAAATCCGCGTTAAACGTTGCAATGGCTACATTTTCAATGCGGTGATTCAACATGCTCTTATTGAATTTACGGTCCATGCGACTTTCCTCAATAGATTGTGTCCCGATGGTGATTCTTGCTTGATCATACAACTTCGTTTTATTCGTTAATTCCAAGGTGTACGCTGCGAATAATCGAAATTGAGGTCCATAGTGCCACTCAGCAAACCGCGGTTTCGAACCAGACATTAAAGTCAAACGGTCGTAACGATCGATATTGCTTGAATTGGATAATTGAACATTCAATTTATGCGTCACACCTTCTTTTTGAATAAACGTGAATTTTTGAAGGATGTCGTATTGTGTATAAGCTGATCCAACTTGAAGGTTGGTATCTGCATTCGTCACCATGGAATCGATCCCATTGATGCGTTCCACGTACCAAGGACGTGAGCCAAAGTTCCCAACGAATGGACTGCGGTTAGCTCCTTGTTTTAAATCACCGTAATTTGAATACGTGAATGAGGTCAATGACCCAAATCGTTTTGAACCGACAGAAACATTTGCGTTTGCAGCATAACCGGAGGCAGCAGAGAAATAACGCGCGAATCCACCAGACTTCACGACCAATTCATCCGTTGTACTCAAGGTTGGATTCTTTGTTGTAAAGGACATTACGCCACCAAGAGCATCAGAACCATAGACAACAGAACCAGGACCGTAAATCACTTCGACACGGTCCAACATGGCATTATCGATGGTGATGATGTTTTGCAAGTGTCCACCGCGGTAAATCGCGTTATTCATTCGAACGCCATCGACAACCAATAGCACTTTATTCGTTTCAAAACCACGAATAATTGGACTCCCGCCACCAAGTTGACTTTTCTGAACAAACACATTTCCTGTTTGCGTCATTAGGTCAGCTGTGGAGCTTTGGTTTTGAAATTGAATTTCCTTTGCTCTCATGACTTGAACTTTTTGAGCAACGTCCTTTCTTTTCTCCAAATTTCGACTGGCAGAAAGTACTGTTTCGTCCATGGTTTGAATGTTTGGCGTCAAAAACACTTGTCCATCTTTATTTATACTGGGCTGTTGAATCACCAATGGATAATAATCCTCATTCGACAAAGTGATTCTAGAACCGTCAAATTTTACCGTAGCAAAACCGTTTTTATCGCTTGTACTTTTGACAACTGCATCCGTTGGATAAAGTTGTGTAATGAGCACACCTGAGACAGGTTCTTTTGTGATGTTATCAATTATTTGAATTTTCGTTTGTGCAAACGAAGGGGTATATATACTAGTTAGGAGACACAAAATGCCCCAATAGAAATTTTTCATTTGATTTTTTTAAGAGTTAATACAATACGTAGAAGTAGGTTTTAACTCATAAAATCCGGCGGTTGGGTTTCTGTGGAAACGAAGGAAGAATAGAACGATTCTTCGTAAGATGTGAATAAGGGAGATTGATCGGGGACCTCTTTCATGGAATAATCAATCGTTGTGTGCACCACTTCCATCGGCTCCGAAAGGAACTTAAACCACACATTTACGGGTTGATTTTCTCCCGAATGACTGATATTAAACGAAGTGATGGATCGTAGCTGCGAAAAAAGGACCGTTTCCTGGTCATCGCTAATGCATTTAAAGAAGTAACCGTTCTTGTTTTTCGCTTTGTGGATGACATCAAAATAATGTCCGTTCAAGATAAACTCATGGGATTTCACCCATTTTAGTTGATTTGCTTCGTGAAAAGTGAAATGAAAGCGAATCAATTTAGATTCAGGGACGGAATGTTTGATTGCCTGTTTAACTTCCTTTTTAATGGACATCTTCTTCCACTCAAAATAAGTGAAGAATCCGAGCAAATGATAGCACATGAGCCCTAAAAATCCATACAAAAGGAGTTTTCGCACGTCCAAATTTAATCTTAAATTTACATTCAAAATTATTTTTATGAAATTTCTTTGCAGCATTTTAGCTTGTCTTATGCTTTCTCAAGTATTAGTTGCACAAGCACCTGGATCACTTGATTTAAGTTTTGCGACAATTGGTTATACCAGTTTTGGTCCGACGAGTACTTCCATGGATAACGCCCAAGACATCGTTTCTTTACCAAATGGTCAAATGGTCTTTTGTGGCACCAGTGGTACAACAGGAAACCTAGAAATGTGTATAGGTAAAATGAATGCTGATGGAAGCATGGACCTTAGCTTCGGAACGAATGGTTACTATATTTTTCCAAACGCAGCAGGATCAGATTTCGCTTATGACATGGAAGTTTTGTCTAATGGAAACATTCTTGTGGCTGGTGCTTTATCCATAACGGCGGCCAATCCGAAATGGGCCATGATCTGTTTGAATCCAAACGGAACCCTGAATACTAGTTTTGGAACTGGTGGTGTTTTTTCTATCGACATCGATTCCGGTGAAGACTATGCGCGTAAAATCTTATTAACTCCTACAAAAATCATTCTCGCTGGAAATACAAAAGTACCTGGATTCAGCACGAATAGACTTGCTGTAGCTCGCTGCGACTATAATGGTGTATTGGATGCTACTTTTGGATTCGGTGGATTAAACATCTTGAACAATGGTGGAAACATTACGTGTTGGAGTGCAACTCAAGGAGCTTCAGGAGACCTCATTCTCGCTGGCGAAGCCTACATCAACAACGTTTATTATCCGATGCTGGCAAAATTTTCTGCGTCTGGTTCGATTGTTACAACCTTTGGAACAAGCGGTGTTTGGGTGAACATGGCTATGAATGCCCGTTATTTCGATGTTGATTTTCAAAATTCGCAGTTAATTCTTTCTGGTAACAATGGTCCAGGACTTACAGATTTCCTTCTTGAATCGAGATCAGAAACAAATGCGGCTGCAAACCTAAGTTTTGGAACGAATGGTCAAACAATCATCAATATTAACCAAAGTGACACATACTATGAAGTCATCTTCCAACCAGACGGGAAAATTTTAGCGTGTGGAACTTCCGGTACGGCAGGTATTGGTGCAGCAAGAGATTTTGTTGTGTCGCGATACAATGCAAATGGAACATTGGATTTAACATGGGGTACAAATGGACATACTTTAACGAATATTTTCAACAATTGGGATGATGCATATGGAATGGATTTGTATCCAGGTAATAAACTCATTCTTGGTGGATTCAGTGCTCAAACAAATACGCAGTTTGCCTTTGCTCGTTACATCATTTCTGCTAATAATATTCCTGGATGTATGAATCCACTTGCCTGTAATTACAATCCACTTGCAACAGTTGATGATGGGTCTTGTATTATGCCAGGATCAACCTGTGACGATGGAAACCCAAATACAATCAATGATTCCATCGGTCCAAACTGTAACTGCGTTGGAGTGTTAATCGTTCCAGGTTGTACGGATCCGCTAGCATGTAATTACAATCCATTAGCGAACCAAAATAACGGGACATGTATTTATCCCGGTGCGACTTGTGATGACGGAAATCCAAATACAACGAATGATTCGATTGGTCCAAACTGTAACTGTGTAGGAAATCTAATCGTCCCTGGCTGTATGAATCCAGCGGCATGTAACTACAATCCTTTAGCAACGATTGATGATGGATCTTGTCTATTCCCTGGAAGCTTATGTAACGACAACAATCCAAATACCATCAACGATTCCATCAATCCGGATTGCAACTGTATTGGAGAAGTGATTGTGCTAGGTTGTACAGATCCACTTTCTTGTAACTACAATCCATTAGCGAATCAAAACGATGGATCATGTACCTATCCAGATGCGCCGTGTGATGACAATAATCCCGATACGATGAATGACACGTACAATAGCACCTGTGACTGTGTTGGTATTCAAATCGTTCCAGGATGTATGGATCCAACTGCTTGTAACTTTAATCCATTAGCGAATGTGGATGACACTAGTTGCGTGTTCCCTGGTGATGCCTGTGATGACGGCGATGCGACCACCATCAACGATGTCTATTCGGCAACGTGTGAATGTGCGGGACAGACAAACGGATTGAATGAGCTCACGAACATCGCTTCTGTTTATCCGAATCCAACATCAGATCTTGTAACGATTGAATTTACTGGAATCATTGAAGGAGCGGTATTGCAACTTTGCGATGTACAAGGAAGGATATTAATCGAAAAAATCGTTCACACGAATAAAGAAACGATTTCTGTTGGACAATTTGAAACAGGAACCTATTTCTTGTCCATTAAAGGAACGAAACAAGCGATCGTCAAACACATCATCATTGAATAAAGAACATAAGGAACTTCTGGAGCAAAGCATTTTGCTCCAGAAGCATTTCCGTTATCACCTATCCGAGGATTTTTCCAGTAAACGTAAATTGCTCATCGCGCTGCATGGCTATGGTCAACTCGCGCAGTATTTCGCTAGAAAATTCAAACAACTTCCCGAAGACTACGCTTTACTCGTTCCGGAAGGAATGCATCGCTTTTATTTAGAAGGAACTAGTGGTCGAGTTGGCGCATCATGGATGACCAAAGAGGGACGTGAATTGGACATTGAAGACAACTTAAGCAATTTGAATCAACTGTTGTCTCATGTCATGGAAAACCATGTGTTTGAGGAGATTTGTCTATTGGGATTTTCTCAAGGAGGAGCCACAGCCGCTCGCTGGTACCATCAAGGTCCAAGTCGCTTTCAGCAGTTCATTCTTTGGGCGAGTGTTTTTCCACCGGATATTGAAAAACCTGTTCAAACGGAAGGAAATAAGCATTTTGTTTTAGGGACAGAAGACCCTTATTACAGCAAAGAAAATGAAGAATCTGAATGCGCGTATTTTTCAGAATTGGGCTATCGAATTCATCGTTTTGAGGGAAAGCATGACATCGATCAGACTACACTTTTATCCATTCTAGGAAGCTAAAGACTTAAACTCTATCTCCCTCCCATTTTCCAACAACCGCGGTAGCAACCGAGTTTCCAAGTACGTTTGTCGCACTGCGAAACATGTCACAGAAATGGTCGATCGGTAGAATCAGCGCAACACCTTCGATTGGAATATTGAACATTCCACACGTCGCGGCAACAACAACCAAACTCGCTCTTGGAACACCTGCGATGCCTTTACTCGTCAACATCAAAACGACTAACATCGTTAATTGCGTTCCTGTGTCTAAATGAACACCATAAACTTGCGCAATGAAAATGCTAGCGAAGGTCATGTACATCATACTTCCGTCCAAGTTGAAGGAATATCCCAATGGCAACATGAAGGACACGATTCGGTCTTTGATTCCAAAACGTTCTAATTCCTCCGTTAATTTAGGGAAGACCGCCTCGCTACTTGTGGTACCGAAAGCGATGACTAATGGACTTACAATTCGCTTCAATAAGGTTTTTAGGTGACTTCCGAGGAAGATGTATCCCACTAAAATAAGGACTGCCCAAAGCGATGCTATTCCAACAAGGAAGGAACTAAAGAACTTTGTGTAGGTGATCATTAAATCCGAAACATCCTTCACCGCAAAAACTCCTGCGATTGCTCCAAACACCCCAATTGGTGCGAATTTCATGACGAAATTGACCATTTTCAAAATGATGTGAGAAAACTTATCCATCGCATTGATGACCGGTTTCACATTCTCACCGATGGACGCAGCGGCCAATCCAAAGAAGATAGCAAAAATGACAATTTGTAGTATTTCGTTCGTTGCCATTGCTTCAAAAACGGACTTTGGAATGATGTGTTCCACAAAATGTTGAACCGAGAAATCTTGAGTTTTTTCGGTTACTTCAGCAGAAGCCGAAAGATCCACATCTGAAAGATTGACACCAACACCTGGTTTCAAGAAATTTACCCATAACAATCCGATAATCAAGGAAATAAATGACGCGGTGAAAAACCAGGCCAATGCTCTTCCTCCTATTCGTCCCACAGATTTCAAATCACCTAGTTTTGCGATTCCAACCACAAGTGTAGTAAGTACTAATGGAGCAATGATCATTTGTACCAAACGAATGAAAACCGTCGCTAAAATCTTGATGTATGAACTAAATTTCGTAGCTGTATCGGCATCGAAATTCTTGTGGACGATTGCTCCTAATGTTGCTCCGAGAACCATTGCCACCAGGATATACAAGGTTAAGCGACTCTTTTTTTGTTTTTCTGGGGATTCGATATGGTGGTCTTGATTCATGGACATTCGCGATTAGTTCAATTAATATGTGAAAATAGGAAAAAGTAGAAACATAGCAAGAAAAGGAAGGCTTGAAGTAACCATAGAGAATAATAAAATAGTCCTCAAAAACAAAAATTACATTTCGTATATTTGAATCCCAATCAACAAATATGGCTGTTTCACAGAAAGAATTAGATTTCAATAACAACGAAGATAAAATGCGTCTGAAGATTCGCGCATTAGAACAAGAATTAGAAAAAATCTACCTAGGTGGAGGAAAAGCGAAAATTGAAAAGCAGCATTTGAACGGTAAATTAACCGCTCGTGAACGCATCGATTTATTGCTAGACCCCAATTCAAACAGAGTCGAAATTGGCGCTTTAGCCGGATACGGAATGTACAAAGAACACGGTGGATGTCCATCTGGAGGAGTTGTCATTGTGATTGGATACGTCAAAGGACGTCAGTGCATTGTCGTTGCGAATGATGCCACAGTCAAAGCTGGTGCTTGGTTTCCAATTACCGGAAAGAAGAATTTAAGAGCGCAAGAAATTGCCATGGAGAATAAACTTCCGATCATCTATTTGGTGGACTCAGCTGGTGTTTATCTTCCGATGCAAGATGAGATTTTCCCGGACAAAGAGCATTTTGGACGCATTTTCCGAAACAACGCACAGATGAGTTCTATGGGAATTACGCAAATTTCTGCGGTCATGGGAAGTTGTGTTGCCGGTGGTGCCTATCTACCGATCATGTCCGATGAATCCTTAATTGTCAATAAAACAGGAACTATTTTCCTTGCTGGATCATACCTCGTGAAAGCTGCGATCGGTGAAAGCATTGATAATGAAACATTAGGAGGAGCTACAACGCAAACAGAAGTATCTGGGATTTGTGATTACAAAGTGGAAGATGATCAAACGTGCATCGCCACCATCCGCGATTTAATGAGTCGTATCGGACACAATCCAACAGCCGGATTTGACCGCATTGAATCGATAGAACCCGCAGTAGATATTAAAAATATTTACGGAGTGATTCCTGAAGACCGTTCCAAATCTTATCCGACCAGAGAAATTTTAAAGTCATTAGTTGACGGTTCAGAATTTATGGAATACAAACCAACATTTGGTAAATCCATCATCACAGCCTATGCGCGCATTGATGGATGGAGTGTTGGAATCGTTGTCAACAATCGAGAGCTGGTAAAAAACGCGAAAGGAGAAATGCAATTTGGTGGAGTGATTTATTCTGATTCCGCCGATAAAGCAGCACGATTCATCATGTTATGCAATCAAAAGAAGATTCCTTTGATCTTCCTTCACGATGTTACCGGCTTCATGGTTGGATCGAAAAGTGAACAAGGTGGAATTATCAAAGATGGTGCGAAAATGGTGAATGCGATGGCGAATAGTGTCGTGCCGAAATTCAGCATCGTGATGGGTAATTCCTATGGTGCCGGAAATTACGCGATGTGTGGAAAAGCCTATGATCCACGTTTAATTTTCGCCTGGCCAACAGCAGAAATCGCCGTGATGTCTGGAGCGGCAGCAGCAAAAACCTTACTACAAATTGAAGTAGCTACCTTAAAAGGAAAGGGCGAAGAAATCACACCTGAACGCGAAAAAGAATTGTACGACCAGATTAAAAACCGTTACGACGAACAAATCTCTCCGTACTATGCAGCGAGTCGTTTATGGGTTGATGGAATCATTGACCCGAAAGAAACGCGCAAGGTTATTTCCATGGGAATTGAGATGGCAAACCTCTCACCTATTGAAAAAGCGTACAATGTTGGCGTACTTCAAACCTAGTCTTCAGCGGCCGTTTTCTTTCCGTTAAAATAGTATGTATACGCAAATCCAACACTAAAAAGTGAGGATGGTTTGTTATATTCTTTTGGATCGTAGCCAATATTCGAATCGATACCGATCATCCATGGCGTAAATGAATAGCCATAAATTGGATAACCGATGGACAGACGGTAACTACTATTCACATCAGCTGTGAGCACGAGTCCAAGTGAAGGTTCGATGTAGGTTCCTTCGACAAAATTGTAAGGTATACCTTTTGATTTCAATAAGTCACTCACCGTGAAACTTTGAAGGTATCCCATTTTGACACCGAAATCGGTCCCAAATCTTTCCGTCCAAAATTTCTCATGTCCTACTTTTACATAAAGTGCTGGTGTATGAATTCCACCATAAACCTTGGAAGGAACACGAAACTCATTGATGGTGAAATAGGTATAATGAATTCCCGCTCCTAAACAAAATCCAGATTTAAACGCGTATTGGTACTGTGCACTCGATTGAATGAGTCCTTGCATGATCATCTTGTACGGGGTATTCGACATCGAATTGGGCAGAGAAATCTCAAAGGTAAATGAATCATCAGGATCAATTTCTTGGGAAAAACCCTCTTGACTTAAGAATAAAAATGCGCAAAGATAAAAGAAGATAAATGATTTCATGCTCTTATTATTTATACTGTTTTTTGACCCTATTTCTAATATAATTGGTTGATTCCGGCTCTAAATTTAACCAATAGATTGGAATAATAAATCCCAAAAACAACACGATTTCTTTAAAAAGAATCCTTAGAACTGTCGAGGAAATAAAAGCAAAATCCTTAGAAATAATGAAAATCAAATAATAGAAAAGACTAAATAAGATAAAAGCCAAAATCAACTTTGCTTGATCTAAACGAAAAGGGTTTAATGCATACACTTTTGAGATGTACCAACCACGCAAAATATTATAGAAAGCATAAACAAATCCAGTTGAAATTGCAGCTCCTACAATCCCGTATTTAGGGATAAGGTACAGATTGAAACCGTATACGCAAACTATGAGGACTAGTGTAAACACGAAATCCGATTTATATTTCTTGGAAGTGGATAAAATAACACCATTTAAACCATAGTACATATCAATAACGCGGCCGATCATTAAGAAAAAGAAAACCCATATTCCTCCTTCATAACCAGGAATAAAACTAAAGATCTCTTGAATTGGCAACCAAACGATTAAAAAACCCAAGAGTCCAATTAGCAATCCAATTGAAGAACTTTTTTGATAAAGGTCCTGTATCCCGATTAAATTCCGTGCTTTCCATTGTTTTGAAACCAAGGGAGATGAAACCCTAATTACGGATCTGTAAGGAAATAATACCGCACTGATTAAAAGTAACGTTGTTGTATATACACCAGTATCTGATAAACCGTTGTATTTAGCGATCATCAATGAATCAATGGATACAACAATCAAAGTAGCTAAAGAATTTACGTAACTAAAAGATGTATAGGATATTATTATTTTCTGGAAGCGTTTTGATATTTGTATCGTTTTCAATGAGAAAAAAAGTTCTCCTTTTCGAATTAAATAGATGAAAAGATAAAGTGGCGATAAAAAATGTAGGATAACATAAAATAAAAAAAACTGCGAGAAATTAATCCAATTAAGAAACGTAGCGAGCAATAGCAGAGATGTTAAAACCCTTAATACGACATCCTGTAAAAACACAGGAAGCACATTCTTCTGCATGCCTCTCAAATGATTTTCAAAGAGTTGGAACAAAACAATTGAAATCCCTAAAGGAATAACCATGTAATAATAATCAACGAATAAATGCGAATTCTTTTGATAATTGGAAACAATCGCATCTTTAGAGAGAAGGATAATAACTGTAAAAACGATGATTCCAAGACAAACAAGTAGAAGATTCGCAAATAAAAACCCAAAGTGTTTTCGTTCCTTGTTTCTAAAAAACGGAAAGAACCTCCAAGTTGAATAAATCGTTCCTAAGTTAGCGAATTGGGCAAAGAGTAAAGCTACATTCATGACAAGATTGACCAGTCCTACTTGTGCCCGAGAAAACAATAACACAAAAAGTAAGCCCTTGTTGAGATAACCTAAAATCAACCCAACAAAAGAAATGATAGATGTACGAATGGCATCTTTTTGTACGATTCCCATAGAAGTAAAGATACAAAATTCCAATGGAGCTGTTGCGATAAACTATAAATGATTAGTTAGCACACGACAATTCTGACAAGTCCTTTATTGAAAATGAGTTCCTTTAGGATAGACTAACGAACGGTGTGGGAAATGAAAATAAAATTCTCTCTGTCATATTCAATAAAAAAGGAGAAAAATAGATAAAATGAACATCTCTAGAATCCCGTATTTCGATACAAGGTGCAGGATGAAAACATATAGGCGAACTATGAGAGGAACTGATGGGTGTA